>OKSA01002745.1_pt1 | contig 13852 bp, 11 predicted proteins | sample 1601181 | NCBI WGS metagenome assembly OKSA01 (sample SAMEA3541538, study PRJEB24748) | human gut metagenome | biome: human gut; feature: human-associated habitat; material: faeces | place: China | collected 2012
GGTTAGTCGAAAATACCAACCATCCCCTGTGGTTTTGATTTACACTAGCTTGGAAATATACATTCTAAATTTTACATATCACCGCTTTCTTTTTTTACTTTCTTCATAAAGCTTTTTGCGTTCTTCCCGCATTTGAGTTTTTTCAGCTACTGAGCGCTCATATTCCCTTTGTTTAACGAGTTTTTCATCGAGAGTAACTTCTATCCCCCATTCTTTTAACAATTGCATAATTTGCTTTTTTTGGACCTCATTATCAAATATAATATAAAATTGTTTGAAAATACTCAAAGAAACATACACTCTCATAGGAGAAATTGAATTTTTATTTTTTCCCATCATATCACTAAAAAAAAATAATCCTTCCAGTTTTTCCAATCTTGAAACTTTAATGGAACTATATATAATCTTTTCCAATTCTTCCCATCTGTATATTTTTTTAATTCCAAGCCAATGGACAATGCACCTATCTTGTGTTAATTCAATCACTCTTAAATGCGGTAGTATTTCAAATATTAATAAAAATAAGATACTAATAAACGACATTATAGTGCTTGGATTTTTCAAACTAATTGGAGGAGTAATAATAATCAAGCATACAAATCCTGCACATATCAGCAAATCATTATATAATCTTCTTTTTGCTATAATTTTCATCTATTCCTCCTACTTTAAAATATGTCTATACAGTCCGTGCCCTAAGTGGTATATAGGTTTTGTGAGGTCTTTTTTCCAGGGATCCTGTGGCAGTTTTCCAAATACTGAATTTAAAAGATGTACCAGTTCTTCCATTGAAGTGTCGCCCTTGCCCAACTTTCTTTTCATGAGGAACATTTTTTACCTGCCTTTTAGTTTCGGCGGTCTCCATAGAAAGTCCACGAGATACACTAGCTGCAATCCCCCCTGCTCCAACACCATATGTTGCGCCCCAGGTAATAGCAATAGTCTTTTCAAGTCCTTCTGATGCAACTGCAAAACCAGATAAATTACTTATAAAAACAGTTGATAAAAAAGCAGTTCCTGAATTAATAATAGCTGCTGTAAGCGAATCTCCTCTTCTAAAACTGCACCAAGCCGTATAGACAGCACTAACCACGCCACCTGCAATAGCTCCTTCAAGTCCAGCCCCACCTGCGAAAATACCAGCCAAGCCAGCAGCAATCATATCTGTAACAGTATATTCTTGCCCTGTTACTGCTGCAGCTACTCCACCTGCCAAAACATTCATGGTAGCCCCAATCAGTCCACAAATCAAAGAAAACTGTCCATTAACATCAACTCTCGTGATCGGGTTATCATCACAGTATGCATACAGGTTCTTCTCGCCCAGCATATCGAGATTGTCCCTTAAAACCTGTGTGTCATCCGCGCTGATGAATCTGCGGATTGCAGGATCGTAGTAACGGCTGCGGCAGTAATGCAGGCCGATTTCCAGCTGTCATAGGTATATCTTACAACCACCGTTTCGCCCTTGTCAATATGACTTCAACCACCATTCTGCCATTTCAAAACTACATATAAATTTCTATTTCAATAATTCTGGAATTGTTCAGTATTTCATAAAATAAAACCAGGAAATCAACAGCATACAGTACTGCAATTTCCTGGCTTGGTAAACACCTAATTTTCTATTTTCCCTCCAGTAAAGCAAGCTTTTTTTTCAGAAGCAAAAGTTCTCTTTCCGCATTGTCAGCGCGCCTACGCTCTTTTTCTGTATTCTTTCGCTCCTCTTCTTTTCCAAGTTCTCTCCCGAGTTTTTCCCCAAGCTCTTTTCCCAATTCTCTCCCGGCCTCGAATTCCTCTTTTCGTAGCAACTCTTCTTCCCATTCCCGGTCGTATTCAAATATACTCATTGCGACTACCTCCGCACGATGCTTCAGAAGAAATTCCCGAAGAATTCCTTCCTGAATGCATTCTTCCACTGCTTTTTCTACCGCCTCGTTTAAACTCAGCGTTTTCTTGTATGTTCTTACTTTTGACACGTACTGGGCATATTCTTTCAGGATCTGGCAGCTCTCCATCAACTTTTGGTTGTAGCCTTCATTGATATTAATTACCAGAACCTTCAGTTCCAATGCAGGCTCTCCATTGGATGTTTCGTATGCATCGGACAAACGGTGTTCCATCCGTTCTCCAATCTTACGGTTCCCGTTATAGAATACAATAAACTGCGGTGCGGGAATTTTCTGCTGTCTGTTGGAGTACAGGGAAATTCCTTTTTCCTTTATATACTTCTCGTATTCCTTGGCTATGTACATCAGATCACGCAGGGGAATATTAGGATTATACGTAGACTGATGCTCCCAGAGAAACAAAGCCAGGTCCAAAATAAATGCCAGATCATTTTTCATGCTCATGTATATAGCATTCTCCAGGGTCACAATCTCCAGCTGAGCACAATCACTGTAATTTTTCCCATTTAGTGCATTGTACAAGGACAGCAGATTTTTCTTATCTGAAAAAAGCATTCGAAAAATAGTATCCTTGTACTTCCTGTTTGCAGCCGGGAGGATGTTCTGCTCCTCCTGTACTCCACTGTCAGCTTGTAGTTCCATCATAATAGGTACTCCTTTCCCAGGAGACCTGAATACACTTATTCCGAAATCTCCTGCTCTTAAATGTTTTTAGGGTTAAAAGCATAGATTTCTGAAATGTGTTTAGATGATACAAGACAGTGCCAGCGCACCTTGATAATTGAAAGAAATATGCTTTGTATTTATCTTAGCACAGTCTGTGCTTTTTGGAAATAGGAAATATATTAAAAATATATAAAATAAATTTTATAGATTATATATTGAGGACAATATTTTACAGATGGTTTTTTTCTATGCGTTTTTCTCGCTTTTTAAAGCGTCGATGCTTTTTCGGATGATTTCGGGGAGGGGCATGCCCATAAGGCCGGCGTTTTCTATGATGGAAAGTGCCTCGTTGCAGATAAATCCGATGCATACAGCGTCACGAACATATTCTGTACCCATCAGGGAGTCTAACTGCGCGCCTACCAGAACATAAAATAATGTCATCGCTTTTCGGCAAAGTCCTTTCCAGCCTGCATGGCTTTCCAAAGCACCATTTTGAGATTTGGGGCTTTTCTGGAATACTACGGGCAAAAGGATACCGCCAGTCAGCCAGTCGATGGTCATGAAAATTATCAGGGTCTGCAAGGATTTATCCCATCCGCCCAGCAAAGAAATGACGGCGCTGCCGATAAAACTTATGATCGTTATAATTCGGTACTTCATTTTTCACCTTCTTTCAAAAAAAGAGTACAAAAAGGGAATGGTTAGTCGAAAATACCAACCATCCCCTGTGGTTTTGATTTACACTAGCTTGGAAGAGTGTATGAAATTAAATTTTATGAACTTATTTATTTCTTTTTTTGTATAGCTTTTTGCGCTGTTCTCGCAGATTAATCTTCTCTGCTAATTTTTGTTCATATGCTTCCTTTTCTGCAAGTTTTGGACTTGTAATTACTTCTACGCCCCATTCTTTTAACTGGTTCAAAACTTTTTCTTTTTCTTTTTCATCCATCCAGAAAATACAAAAACAATTAAAAATATCTAATGAATGCTGAATATAAGATGCAGTTATTTTTTTCCGCTTTTTCTACATAATTTAGTAGAAAAAAATATGCCTTCGAAAGAATTTGTTTTTGTTGAGACAGTATCCCTACAAATATATACAATATCTTTCCACGCATGCGTTTTTTTCACTTTGAATATATTAACAGAACACCCTTCTTCTGTTAATTCTATTACTCGAAAATCAGGAAGCAAAACAAAAATTGTAAAAAATGCACTAAAAATTGAAAATAACACACACAGAGCTATTTTATAAACGCCCACAATATCCTCACTAAAATATCCAACAATTACCATGTTAATAAGAAGAACTGCCACCAAAAAATGAAGATACACAAATATTGTTCTAAACTTCATACACTCCTCCAATTTTTCTATACAGTACGAGCATTTCCAGGGTGATAACTTTTTCTTTTTGTATACACTAATTTTCCATTTGTCGATTTATAAATAAAAGAACTAGAATAAATTTTTGTTTTTCCATTGTATGTGCGTTTTTGGCCAATAGCTCCCTTAGGAATATCAACAGATTTTATAAATCCAGTTAAATTACCTATATATGTAGTTGCACCAAATGCGATCCCTGCGTTTAAAGCTGCCATCAGTACAGAATCTCCTCTACTTAAACTAGCAATTCCTGCATATATAGCACTAATGATTCCTCCGCCTATGCTTCCAATAGCACCATCAACAGCACCGGCAAACGCACCAGATGCAGCTGCAACAGCTATATCCCAAGCAGTATACTTTTGTCCTGTCACAGTTGCAGCAATACCACCAGTTACAACATTTAACGCAGCTCCAATTACGGCTCCAGCTGCAATCTCTACAAGTTTATGCCATAACTGTCCATCACTGTCACTTCTCGTAATCGGGTTATCATCACAGTATGCATACAGGTTCTTCTCGCCCAGCATATCAAGATTGTCCCTTAAAACCTGCGTGTCATCCGCACTGATGAACCTGCGGATCGCAGGATCGTAGTAACGGCTACAGCAGTAATACAGACCGGTTTCCAACTGTCATAGGTATATCTTACAACCGCCTTTCCGTCCTTGTCAAGAAGACCGATAATGTCATTCTGGGCATTTCTAAGGTACATATAGATCTCACTCTCATGGGTCAGCGCGATCACGTTTCCGGAGGAATCATAACGGTACCAGAGCGTTTTCTCACTTCCTGTCCTCTCTGAGACAAGCAGGTCACCAGCATAGCGCATCTGGGTGACAGCACCGTCCACGACTTTCCTGATCCGGTGTCCGGCATGGTCATAGGAATACTGGATGTTCTTTCCGCCAGATACTGCAGCAAGGGCATTTCCTAATGTCCAGGTATACCTGGTGCTTCCCTTTGTGATCATGTTTCCGGATGCGTCATAAGTCATTGCAACGCCGTTCCATTTGACCAGCTTATCCTTCCATACAGGATCAAAGGTTCCTGTTTTTGTCACAGAAGCGGAAGCTGGAAGGGTTCCTGATGCATAGGCATATTCCTTTTCACTGACCAGGTTTCCTCCAATATCGTAAGCATAGGTGACTGTTTTGTTCAGGATCTGATTGTTCTCACGGATCAGACGGTTCAGTTCGTCATACTGGTAAGTCACGGTTTTGGTCGTTCCACCGGATGCATTGGTATCGCTTACCTGATACTGGGTGATGTTCCCGTTCTGGTCATAGGTATAGCCGTAATTGCTGCCTCCGACCTGCATGGAAGACGGCAGGCCGTTTTCCCTGGTACCGCTGCCGCTGTATTCGTAGATCACACCGCTGATGGCTGCAGGGGTATGCCACAGCTGGTTTGCAATACGCCCCAGCGGATCATACTCTGTTGTCCGGTAATAATTCTTGGATGCAGACGCGGTGATCTCCCGTCCGTCCTTATCGTAGCTGTAGGTGGTGGCAATTCCATAAACTCCTGCCCCATGGTACATACGAGTCATATTATTATTGACATCATACGTATATTCATAGTAATTGTCCGCGTTATCCCTTGCACGCATCAGGCGGTCCAGGAAATCATAATCAAACTCATAGCTCTTTCCGGTCATATGATTGGTCACTTTTGCAAGGTTTCCACTCCGGTCATACACGTATTCATTCAGCTTCTGCTCGCTGCCGGAAGCCGGCTTGTAATAGCTCAGGAGCACACGGTCCTGTCCATCATAGGTAAAACGGACATAATCACCGTTTGCATAAGTGGTCTTCAGCAGGTTTCCATTGGCGGCTTCGTATTCATACCCGATGATCTGTTTTCCTGCTGCGGATTCTCCTGTAAGGTTTCCGAATGCATCATACGCAAAACCATAACGGAACCCATTGTGGCTGATCCCAGTAAGCCTGTCCTTTGTATAGGTATATGTATTTTTAACCGTACTTTTGGTTCCGTTCTGGGTCACATCATGGGAGACAGAAGTACACTCCGCTTTTAAGGAACGGTTCCCAACCATGCAGTACTTTGTATCTGTATTTACAGATGTGGTTCCCGTGCCTTCGGCATATACCTTTGGTGTCCAGCCGATGGTCTTCGCCTGGATGATCGGGTCCTTGAGGAGCTGGACGATGTTGGACTGAAGCTTTGTGGCATTTTCAAGGCGGTTCACATGTTTTCCATCCTTCGTGTATTTTCCGCTGGCAGCATGCCCGAACCCGTCATGGATATGGAGCAGGTTACAGCTGTTATCAAAGCGGTAGATCTCACTGCGGCCTTTGGAATCCGTAAATTTGGTACTGTTGTATCCGTAGGTCAGTGTAAGTGTATTTCCCGCTGTAGCCCCGCCATACTCTGCAATGCTTTTTACCCTGTATGGGGCAGTTCCATAGTATCCATATTTCAACTGGTATCCGTCTGCGTTTACCACAGAGCTTAAATTGCCATTGGAAGCAAACGTATATTTTGTTACGGTTCCATCCATATCCGTAACAGAAGTCAGCATATGTGATGTGTATGCAAATGCAATGGTCTGTCCGGATGGCATCGTGATCTGGCTAAGGTCTGTGGCTGTCCCGTTTGCGTCTTTCAGATAGGTAAAACTGGTAACCCTTCCAGCCCCGTCCGTAATTTTTGCAATACGGCTATTGCTGTAGGTGATGGCAAGTGTATTGCTGTTTTTGTCCCGCACCTTGATCAGATAACCATTGCTGTCAAATACCAGCAGGTTATCCTCTTTGTCCCGGATCACATAGGGTTCCGCAGTACCGGAGTTTACGGTGAGGGTAAATTCCAGTCCGAATTCATCCTTCCAGGTCTTCTTGCTGCTGTCATAATAGAAGTAATGGACTGTGCCGTCCCCGTCTACATGCTGGTAATAATCCGTTCCTGCAATTGTTACCTTTTTTAAGGTCTGGTGGTAGTTCAGACGGAATCCCAGCCCGTATCCAAGATTTTCCTTACGGTTATTGGAATTGTATACGTGCTTCAGGGAAACCGGCATGAGGCTTCCGCCCATTGCGAAATCCGTACGCTCAAGGATCAGGTTTCCATTGAAGTCATTGACATGCACGGTGCCCGCCCTTCCGGCGTCCTGGCTGTGATAGTTCCAGAAATCTTCCAGACCGGAATAATTTGCATATGTAATATCAATGCGCGGACGCATGTCCTGATAGCCGCTGTCACAGTCAGAAGAAAGAAAACTTGTATACCCTGAAAGCTCATAATCGTCCTTGAACATCAGGCCGAAATTCTTCCCATTCTGGTACCAGTCTTTTACAAGCCTTGTGATATCCAGGGTTATGTATTTCTGTTTGTCTGCTGTATATCTGCAGGAATCCTGGACGGTCTCCTCATAAACAGGTTTGTTGTACCAGTTGATCGTGGAAGAATCCCAGTCCTGCATGACGCGGTGCACATTAACTGTCCTCTCTTTTCCATCTGTTGTCAGGGATACCAGCACCAGTCTTGCGTTCAGCACCATGTCACCGGTGCTGATCTCTGGCAGTACAAATTTCACAAAGCTTCTCTGGATATTGTCCCCGCCCATTGTTTTCAGAAACATATTTGTCTGGAAGTTGTCTTCTTCATGCTTGGAATCCACATGGGCATCCATAATATCTTTTGCTTTTTTGGATGTGGTCGTCACCGGATCCAGGACAACGGGGAAACAGCGGTCCGGCGCATCCAGCCACTTTTCATCTGCCTCAAAAGAAATTTTACAGTGTGCATCATCTTCCTGGGTAAAAAGGAGACGGATCTCATCAGAGCGGCTGCCTGCGGCATCCTGCATGTATGGAGCACACACAGTAAATACCTCATCCCCTTTTTCATTTAGGAATGCCACATAGTCCCCATCCTGTACCGCTTTTAATCCTTTCATATGGTACAGATAAGTAAAGGATCTGGCTGCACGGGCTGATCTCAGGATAAAGTCTTCCTTGACTTTCTCTCCCAGCGTCTGGCATCTCATGTCCACATCTCCAAAAATTTCCGGATACAGGGTCCCGGCTTCTGTCTTTTTCCCAACAGCGTGGGCTGCACCCTGTACGCCCCATGAAAGCATACAGCCGTCTTTTGATAAGGAGACCAGAGCACTGTCATCCCCCTGACCGGCCAGACAGCATTCCAGCGCCTCTTTTTCTTTCCATCTGCCGTCTGCATCTTCATAATGCACGGCTTCCAGAAAGATCTCTCTGGTAAAAGAATGATCCTGGTTTTCATACAGCTTTGAATTTTCCGTACGTTTTTCTACTACTTCTTTTCGCTTCATTGTTTTCCTCCTGTATTTTTTATTTTGCGTAAGCACTTACATTTATATAAAAAGACAGTATCCTTCTGTCTGGAAACTGCTTTTAAATTTTTTTTGCATATTCCAGGCAGATCCATCCGGCACCGGATAAAAGCCTGCCCCAGTTCCCGTTTTCGATCTGGACAATGGTGTAGACACCCCTGTCCTCGATCACTCCCGTAATATCATTTTCAGTTCCCGGGCCTGAGCGGATGTTCAATGCATCTGCTGTTACTTTATACAGCCCCTGTCCTAATGCAGCATTGTCCGGGACACCGATCTCCTGCTGCAGCCGCTTCCATGCATTTTTCTTTCGGATCTGTGACGGGCAGTTTTTCAGGCATACATCATAATGCTGTACTACATGTTCCGGGGAAATCCCCGTCATACGCAGCAGGGTTTTGAGCAGTTCCACCGTGTTTTCAAATGCTTTTTCAAAATCGTAGCCCTTTTGTACACACATCTCCACGCCAATGGAATTCCGGTTGTTCACTGTCCCAAACAGCTTTCCCCCGTAATTAACCCCGACATGCCAGCAGCCCCTCTGAAGTTCTGCTGTCTGGTATGCAATCCCTTTATCATCCGTATAAAAGTGGACCGATGTGCCAGACAGGTTGCCGTGAAACTGCGCATAGGCGTGCGCCCTGGCATCTGCCCCTTCTGAAAAATTATCCGTATTGTGCACAACAATGTATCCTGGATTATTTGTCCTGTAAGTATTATGATCTGATAGATAAGATGTGTTGATTTCCATACTTTCTTTTCCTTTCAAACAGTTATTTATAAGTGCTTACTTCTATAAAAAATCCCTGAAAAAATTTTTAGAAACTAAGTTTGACATTTTTGTTTCCATTTAATCCAATTTTTCTTTTTTTAAGGAAAAGGAGGGTTTTTATGGAGAATCATTTATGCGTTTTATTACGTGAAGCAAAGTACGATCCCAAGAAAATGGAACAGCTGATTTCTTTATTTTCACCTCTGATCAAAAAATACGCCGGGAAGCTGTTTTATATGGATGCAGAGGACGCGGAGCAGGAAATGAAGCTGGCATTTCTTATCGCGGTACATAGTATGAGCTATTACAATAGTGAAGTTGAATGTGTTTCCTATATCCGAAATGGCCTTTACCGTAGGTTTTGTGCTTTATGCAGGGGAAATTACCAAAACAGCGAAGAAGCAACAGAGGATGCCAAACTATGTGAATATGGATTTACAGAAAAATATGATGATGTTGAAACATTATTTGATTACGAAATGCTTTTAGCAAACAAGCCGATTGTTTACTCCCGGATTTTCAGGCTCCTGCTGGCCTGGTATTCGGATAAGGAAATCGGGGAGATTCTGCATTGCTCGAAGCAATATGTGAACAGGATTAAAAAAAGATAAAAGCATTTTAACGAAGCGCACATTTTTTTATTTAGTTGTCTCACCACTATAAACTGTGAAGAGGCAGTCGGACTCATTTGAATACTGCCTCTCTCACCGTGTTCTTTTTGTCAGATAATTTTCCTCTTACGCCCTAAATTGTGATATTTCCCGTGAATATTCAATAATATTTTGATTTCAAAAAAGTCAATACCTTTTTCCCGCTTTTTGTCGAAAAATCAAATTTCATAACAATAACCAAAACATTTGTTTCTCTCCTCATTATGTAAATCAACTCATCCACATGCTTTTCCATGTGGATAATGTGGATAACTTTGTGCATAACTTGATTTTTCAACATTTTTTCATATTTTTGAAAGTGGAAAACTTTCTACCTATTAATTCACCTATCCACATTTTTTTTAAGTCTTTGTGCAATCTGCTAATTTCAACATATTTCGACACTCAGCCTTCAAAAATATCGTATTTACAATATCTGGCAAAATACAGACAAATCCCACTTCCACACACATTTTTCCCCTGTAATAGTATGATAAAAAAAGGACCAGGAAATTCATCCCAGTCCTATAAGCGTATTTATTTAAACAGGCTCTGCCCAAAAGCAATGCCCCTATTTTTTTATTCCCCATAAAATCCGTCTGATTCAATATAAGTTCCCACACCAACGGGAGTTTCATAATCATAATTGGAAATCTTTATTCCCGATGCGGATGTGCTGGCGTGGATAATCTGTCCGTCGCCGATGTACAGCGCTACATGGCTGATTCCGCTTCCATAGAATACCAGGTCTCCCGGCTCCAGATCCGCTACTGACTTCTGAACAGACTGATAATACTGGTCTGCTGCCACCCTTGGTAAAGAATATCCAAACTGTGCAAACACAGACATTACAAATCCGGAGCAATCTGCACCGTTTGTCAGGCTTGTCCCGCCATAAACATAAGGATTTCCCTCGAACTGCAGGGCGAAATCCACAATCTGCGCTCTCAGTTCTTCCTCTGTTGGTCCACTCTGTGCCTCTTCCTCAGTTTCTGAGTTATCCACACTCTCCTCAGCAGAAACATCTGTATCCACATTTTCCGAGCTTACCTCTGCACTCTCGTCAGCATCCGCTTCCATTGCTGCCACAAATTCCTCTCCTGCCTTTTCCACCGCTTTCTTTGTTGCGGCAAATACCGCCTGCGGAAAAATCACCTGGGAACATACCGTTACACATATGGCCACGCCGCACAGAATTTTCTTCATTTTATTTTTTAACATCCATTCACCTCTCGAAATTAATACCCCACATTGACTGGGTTCCTTTTCTGTATACCGCGTTATCATCTGCTGCCGCAGCACACTGCGGCGCATTCCCGCGATAATTGTTACATTTTTATTAAGTCTACGTAACAGGTGTGTATAATATCACACAAAATTTTCCCCGTCAATTTTCACGCCAGCCGCATCGCCCTCCCCATTTCGTGAAATCTTCCAATCATTTTCCCCTCACCCTCTTTTAATTTGGCAAATCCCACCATCCTGGACACACAATCCTCACACCTACACCCCCCATGGGACCAAATAAAATGCATACTTTACCGAAAATCTCAATAATATAGTAAAAATCCCTCTGGCAGGGAGGATCCCCCATGCTTTCCACCCTCAAAAAACAAGTCCATTCCAGGCAGAAAGCCCTTATCACTGCGGCTTTTTCCCTCATATTTTCCGCCTGTATCGCCCTTCCCTGGCTCTTTCGCCATGCTATATCCGAAAATGCCCGCTTCGAGAACTTCGCCGAATCCCTTTTCGAAAAAGAAGTTTCCGGGAATGTCCTGAACCTTCACTATTCCCTGGCAAATCCGGAAAAGCAGGGCATTTCCCGCCCCAGAGCCTCCCTTGGCACCCTCGCCACCGACAACTCCAACGCCATTCGCCAATATGAACAATACGAAGCGAAACTAAAGACCTTTTCCCCCGCCAAGCTTTCCCAGACCAACCGCCTGACCCTTGACATGCTCCTGCTCTACTACCACACCCAAGCCTCTCTTGGGGAACATTATCTTCTGGAGGAGCCCCTTGGCCCCAGCCTTGGCATTCAGGCCCAGCTTCCCGTCCTCCTGGCAGAATATAACTTCTATAATAATCAGGATATCACCGACTACCTGAATCTGCTCTGCAGCACAAAAGAATATTTCCAGAGCATTCTCGCCTTTGAACAGACAAAATCTGATGCCGGATTTTTTATGTGCGACGAAACTCTGGAACGCATTCAGGACCAATGCCGTGCTTTTATTCAAAACCCGGATTCCAATTATATGCTGGAAATTTTTTCTCAGAAACTAAAAGCCTATGGAAAGCTTTCCGAAAAGGACCAGGAACAGCTGAACCTGACCCATAAACAGATTCTGAAGGAAAAGGTTCTCCCCGCATATCAAACGCTGATAGAAGGTCTGGAGCAACTTCGGGGAACAGGCAAAAATACCGGAGGACTGGTCAATTTTTCCGGTGGAAAGGAATATTACCAATATCTTCTAAAAAGCCAGGTGGGAATCTACATACCTGTGGAAAAACTGGAAAAGCGCCTCACCCAGCAGCTTTCCACCGATTCTCAGGAAATTTCAGAACTTTTGAAACAGCATCCGCAACTTCTCACATTGCTAAATGAGAAAACGGATTTGCCAGATATGGAGCCCACACGGGTCATGGAGCTTCTGGAAAAAAATATTCAGCAGGATTTCCCCTCCACTGCTTCTGTAGATTTCGAAATCCGGTCTGTACATAAATCCATGGAAGAATTTCTCAGCCCGGCGTTTTACCTGACACCGCCAATGGACACAGGAGCGCCAAATGTTATTTACATCAATCATGGACGGCAGATTTCCAATCTGGAGCTTTTTACCACGCTGGCGCACGAAGGCTTCCCCGGTCATCTTTACCAGACCGTTTATTTCGGACGACAAAGTCCATCCCATATCCGGTATCTCATCGATTACAGCGGATACGTGGAAGGCTGGGCCACTTATGTGGAAAGTTACGCGTATGATTATGCAGCAGATTATCTGTCTGCCGGCACCTTATCCTCACAGGAAGCTTCTGCCTGCACGCGACTTTCCTGGCTGAACCGCAGCGTGAATCTGTGCATTTACTCCCTGTTGGATGTGGGAATCCATTACCACGGCTGGACTCCTGCGCAAGCCGCCCGCTTCCTGAATCTTTTCGGAATCCGTGATGCTGCTGTCACGGCCGAGATTTACCGATATATCACCGAAACACCTGCTAATTATCTGAAATACTATGTGGGATATCTGAATTTTCTGGATCTGAAAGAAGAACAGCAATCCCTCCTTGGCGAAAACTTTGATCTGAAAAGTTTTCATCAGAAGATACTGGAAATCGGCCCTGTGCAGTTTCCGGTTTTGCGAAAATACATGAACGAGAAATTATGATTGCCTCTGAAGCTGCAGTATTTTCGCCCGGCTTCTGCCTGCCAGATTCACGCGCAATATTACCCGAAAATTCCCGAAATGCTGTAACATTTTTTTAAATATTTATGTAATAACTTCTTTCTTTGAGCACAATAATTTGCTATAATGAACTCACATTGAAAATATGCAGGAGCAATCTGATTTTCTGATCCTGCTGGTCATATTTTCCTACATTAGAGAAGGGCAAAATCATGAAAAAACGAGATAATCTCCCATTAAATTATAAAGAACGCCTGAATTCCAGAACCAGCTTTCTGGTATCCATCGCGGTTCTGGTAGTTCTCTGCCTGGTGTTTAACCAGATGGACTACACCATGATCCGCCAGCCAGCCGCCCAGGCGAAAAAGGCAGCTGACTTACAAAAACAGAAGGAAGAAGAGGCAGCTGCCACCACCCAGGAAGTCACTACAGCCACAGTTCTTGCAGTTGGGGATAACCTGGTTCAGCCAAGTCTTCTTGCATCCGGTCAGTCAGAAACCGGCGCCTGGAATTATGACAGTGTTTATGCCAATCTGAAATCCGATATACAGGCTGCCGACATTGCTATGGTCAATCAGGAAACACCTTTCACCACAGACCACAGTGCAGTCAGCGGTACCGCGCCTTACGCCACTCCTACAGAGATTGGCGACGCACTTATAAATGCCGGATTTAATGTAATCACATCTGCCACAGCACTGATCGATGACAATGGTTCTTCCATG
>OKSA01002757.1_pt1 | contig 13809 bp, 10 predicted proteins | sample 1601181 | NCBI WGS metagenome assembly OKSA01 (sample SAMEA3541538, study PRJEB24748) | human gut metagenome | biome: human gut; feature: human-associated habitat; material: faeces | place: China | collected 2012
TCATGCACGGTTTGATGAGGGGAAAGAGGGCGGATGCCCTCTAACCTACTCTACAGAAAAGAAAGTAATCAGAAGTGCAAAGTAATTTCTCAAACAATCCCGGGAACGAGAGAGTGTCTGCGGACGGAAATGCAAGGGCGCATTACAAAAGAATTTGTGATGCGCCCTTACGTTTTCACTACACAGTTAAGGAGGATTATTATTATGAAAAAAAGATTAATAGCAGTTTTAATGTGTGCAGTAATGATAACAGTACTTGGAGCAGGATGTGGAAGTAAAAAAGAAGATACAAAGGAAACCTCTGATACAAAGAAAGAATATACAGAAGACGAGCTGAAGGACAGCATGAAAGGTGTCAAACTGAAAGTCGGAACAACCGGACTTTTCGGACCATTTACATACTATGATGAGGACGGAAAGACGCTGATCGGATATGATGTTGATCTGTTAAATGATCTGCAGGAGCTTCTGGGATTCGAAATCGATGGTGGCCTCCAGGCAATGGATTATTCGGCACTTACTACTTCACTCGCTGAAAATAAACTGGACATCGGAGCAGCAGCACTTTGTGCAACAGATGAAAGAAAAGAAGTTATGGACTTCAGTGATATCTATTGTGATTCCGGTCAGGTCGTTATGGTAAATAAAAATGACGATAAAGGAATTAAGAATGTTGATGATCTGAAGGATAAAAAAATAGCCGTTGAAAAGGGAACCGCATCTCATACTTATGCAAGCAAGAACCTTACAAGTGCAACGCTTGAAGTACATGACACGATCACAACTGCATATGAATCTTTGGAGCAGGGAAAAGTAGATGCTGTTATTCAGGATGGACCTGGAGCATATTTCTATATTAAGACAACACCGGACAGCAACCTGGAGGTAGTCGGGGATGAGTTTAATCAGGGCCAGGCACCGTATTGCGTAGCAATTTCTAAAGAATGCAAATATTATGATGAAATCAATGCAGCTGTAAAGGTACTGATTGATAATGGCACAACAGATGAACTCTATGCGAAATGGTGTGAATAATCAAAAAACAGACAGCAACTAAAAAGAAGATAGGATGAGATAGTATATGGATATGACTTTTTTGAATGTTTTACTTCCAATGATGTTTGAGGGATTAAAACTTACGATTTTAATTGCTGTTGTCGGTATCACAATTGGCTTCCTGATCGGAAGCCTCTGTGGATACCTGTTTCAGTCGAAATATAAAATAGGGAAAGCAATTGCAGAAGTTTACATTTGGATCATTCGTGCGACACCGCTTATGGTGCAGGCTTTATACGGATATTTTGTAATTCCGAAGCTTTTGGGTGTCGATATTGGAAGCACTGCAGTGGGAATTGGCGTTATCGCACTGAATTCCGGTGCATTTATTTCAGAAATTGTAAAAGGTGCGTTGATGAGCATTGATCCGGGACAGAAAGAAGCAGGTGCATCACTTGGACTTACAAGTGCACAGACGATGATCCATCTGGTTATCCCACCGGCATTTAAAGCGGCACTTCCGGTATTATTTAACCAGTTTATCATTTCTGTTAAGGATACCGCACTTTTATCTGCGATTGCGGTTAATGAGATCACGCATCAGGCACAGGCGTATGCAGCGTTGAGCTTTAAAGCAATTCCTACATACACAGCACTGGCAGCGTTTTATCTGGTGATACTTTCGGTACTGATAATTGTCCAGAAACAGATAGAAAGGAAAATGAGGTGATTGGTATGATTAAAGTAAATCATTTGTCGAAGAAATTTGGGAACCTGGAGGTATTAAAGGATATCAATCTTGATATCAATGAAGGTGAAGTGGTCTGTATCATCGGACCTTCCGGATCGGGAAAGAGTACTTTCTTAAGATGCATCAATCAGCTTGAAAGACCGACAGGCGGAACTGTACAGTATGAGGGAAAGAATCTTCTCGATAAGAATTGTGACATCCGCAAATTCCGTGAGGAAGTCGGAATGGTTTTCCAGAAATTCAATCTGTTTCCGCTTAAGACCGTTGTTCAGAATGTTATGATGGCACCAATCCTTACCAAACACATGAATAAGGAAGAAGCGCATGCAAAAGCACTGGAACTTCTGGATAAGGTAGGATTAAAGGATAAAGCGGATGTATATCCGAGTACACTTTCAGGTGGACAGCAGCAGAGAGTTGCCATTGCAAGAGCACTGGCAATGAAACCGAAAGCGTTGTTGTTTGATGAGCCGACATCGGCGCTGGACCCGGAACTGGTAGGAGATGTACTTGATGTTATGAAATCTCTTGCGAAAGAAGGAATGACGATGATCGTTGTAACACATGAAATGGGCTTTGCACGTGATGTGGCAGACCGGGTCATCTTTATGGCAGACGGATATGTTGTTGAAGAAGGCAGACCGGATGCAATTTTTACAGCACCAAGAGAGAGAAGGACTCAGTCATTCTTATCCCGTGTTCTTCCGGCAACTGCATAAATAAGACGTTTTGTAAAAATTATTGATATACTACTCATAAAGGGGCAGGTGAGAGCCTGCCCCAGTGTAAAAAAGATCAAGAAAATGAGTAAAATACTTCCATTGACTTTCCTATATCCGATTGTTAAAATAAGAAGAAAGCTAAAGAAGGGACCTTCGCCATACGGCGGAGGTGTTTTTGGCTTATAGGAAAATATAATTTCTATATTATGATGTAAGTGTCAAAAGTATAAATTGCGTTTGTGCTCGCACAAATAAGCAATTTATACTTATTGACACTCACATCATATTATTAAAAAGCTGGAGATGGTGTGTACGGAGGCACCACTGTAAAAGGAGTGTAGAAAAGATGGAAAAGAAGAGGAGTAATTTTACCGGCTCGATCGGATTCGTGCTGGCGGCTGCGGGAAGTGCAGTCGGGCTGGGGAACATCTGGAGATTCCCGTATCTGGCAGCAAAAGGTGGAGGCGGAGTGTTTATTCTGTGCTATGTGGTACTGGCACTTACCTTTGGGTTTACGTTGCTGACAACAGAGATCGCGATCGGACGTAAGACAGGACAGAGTCCGCTTACTGCATATGAACAGATGCATAAAGGATGGGGAGGAATCGGTGTGCTTGCATGTGCAGTACCGGTTATCATTCTTCCGTATTATTGCTCGATTGGTGGATGGGTACTCAAATATTTGTCGGCATTTCTCACAGGTCATGGGGCGCAAGCAGCAGAAGACGGATATTTTACAGGCTATATTACACAGGTCGGACAGCCGATCATATGGATGCTGATCTATGTGCTTATTACGGCAATGGTTGTTTATAAAGGAGTAAATAAAGGAATTGAAAAATACAGTAAGATTCTGATGCCGATCCTGTTTGTACTGATTGCGGGAATTTCTGTATTTTCCCTTACCCTGAAACATACAAATGCAGATGGAGTGACAAGAACCGGTATGCAGGGACTGGCGATTTACCTGATCCCGAATTTTAGAGGGATGACGGTTAAAAGTTTCCTTTCGGTTGTGATGGATGCATTGGGACAGCTTTTCTTCTCGATCAGCGTGGCGATGGGAATTATGGTTACTTACGGATCCTATGCGAAGAAAGAGACCAATCTGATGAAGTCGATCAACCAGATTGAGTTTTTTGATACGCTTGTAGCGCTTCTGGCAGGACTTATGATCATTCCGGCTGTTTATACTTTTATGGGAACCGAAGGAATGTCTGCAGGACCGGGACTGATGTTTGTATCTCTGCCAAAAGTATTTAAAGCAATGGGGGCAGCAGGAGTGTTGGTAGGAATTGTATTCTTTCTGATGGTATCTTTTGCAGCGGTTACTTCTTCTGTATCTGTTATGGAGGCAATCGTATCAAGCATGATGGATAAATTCCATGTATCCAGAAAAAAAGGAACGATCCTGACTACTTTATATGGAATGATCGTTGGTGTGATCGTATGTCTTGGATACAACAAGCTTTATTTCGAACTGAAACTTCCGAACGGCACGGTAGCGCAGATTCTGGATGTGATGGATTATATCAGCAATAACTGTCTGATGCCGATGGTGGCACTGCTTACCTGTATTCTGATCGGATGGGTTGTAAAACCAAAAGTGATCATCGATGAAGTGACACTTGGCGGATACAGGTTTGGCAGAGAAAAGCTTTATGTTGCAATGATCAAGGTAATTGCACCGTTGATGCTTCTGATTCTTTTAGTGCAGTCCGTAGGATTATAAAAAGAAAATTTCAGAAAAGGCTTGACATTTAGTGGAAAATAAATTATTGTAAGTTACAGATTTTGGTGTGTAACTGTACGGCAGGCATTAACCATACATAGATATTATTTTGATATTTGTGTGGGGTTAATGCCTTTTTTGCGTTAAAAATTCGGATAAAAGGCTTCCACGAAAGAAAATAATATCATAGGCATAAGCCAGGTAATTAAAATTTCTTGAGGAAAAGGAGTACATGCAATGAAAGACAAAATTTTTGGCGTATTGCAGCGAGTTGGAAGATCCTTCATGCTTCCGATAGCAATTCTTCCGGTAGCGGGTCTGCTGCTGGGATTCGGTAGCTCGTTTACCAATGCTACCACAATCCAGACTTATGGTCTGGAGAAAATTTTAGGAGACGGAACCATCCTGAATTCGTTACTCATTATCATGAACAAAGTAGGAAGTGCTGTATTTGACAACCTGCCACTGATTTTCGCGGTTGGGGTTGCAATCGGTATGGCAAAGAAAGAAAAAGAAGTAGCGGCACTTTCTGCATTGATCGCATTCTTTGTTATGAATGTTGCAATCAATGCAATGCTTGTGATCACAGGAGAGATTACCGCAGATGGAACGATCGCTTCGAATGTACTGGAAGGAACCATCACTTCTGTTTGCGGAATCCAGTCCTTACAGATGGGTGTGTTTGGTGGTATTATTGTAGGACTTGGTGTTGCTGCTCTGCATAACCGTTTTCATAAAATCGTTCTTCCAAATGCGTTATCATTCTTCGGAGGGTCCAGATTTGTTCCGATCATTTCTACACTGGTGTACATGTTTGTTGGGATTGGAATGTATTTTGCCTGGCCGGTTGTACAGAATGGAATTTATGCACTTGGCGGACTGGTAACCGGAAGCGGATATCTGGGAACCCTGATTTTTGGTATTATTAAGAGAGCTTTGATTCCGTTCGGACTTCATCACGTATTTTACATGCCATTCTGGCAGACAGCAGTCGGTGGAACAATGGAAGTTGCGGGACAGATGGTACAGGGAGGACAGAACATCTTCTTTGCACAGCTTGCTGATTCTGCAAATATCGCACATTTCAGCGCAGATGCGACCAGATATTTCTCAGGTGAATTTATCTTTATGATCTTCGGACTTCCGGGAGCGGCACTTGCGATGTACCGCTGTGCAAAACCGGAAAAGAAAAAACAGGCAGGAGGACTTCTCCTTTCTGCAACACTTGCCTGCATGATGACGGGTATTACAGAGCCACTGGAATTCTCATTTCTTTTTGTTGCACCGGCACTTTTTGCTGTACAGGTAGTGCTTGCAGGTTCTGCTTACATGATCGCGCATATCCTGAATATAGCAGTAGGACTTACCTTCTCTGGTGGTTTTCTGGATCTGTTCCTTTTCGGTATCCTGCAGGGAAATGCAAAGACAAGCTGGCTTCGGATCATTCCGGTTGGAATTATTTATTTCTTCCTGTATTATTTTATCTTCAGTTTCCTGATCAAAAAGTTTAACTTCAAGACACCGGGACGTGAAGATGATGATACAGAGACAAAATTATATACAAAGGCAGATGTAAATGCCAGAAAAGAAGCAGGAAAAGAAACAGCAGGGAATACAGGAACCGCAGATCCGGTAAGTGAGGCAATCACACAGGGGCTTGGCGGAAAGAAAAATATCAGTGATGTGGATTGCTGTGCAACAAGACTTCGTATCACAGTTCATGACGCAGCCCGCGTAAATGATGAGATCATCAAGACAACAGGTTCCAGAGGAATCGTGAAAAAGGGACAGGGTGTCCAGATCATTTATGGTCCTCAGGTAACTGTGATTAAGTCTAAACTGGAAGATTATCTGGAAACAGCTCCAGATGAATATTATGAGAGCGCTGCTGTGTCAGAAGAGAATTCAGCTGAAGAAAATACAGATACTGTAAATGAAAATAATGAAACCCAGGAAAAAGTGGTAAATACAATTGTTGTATCCAGTCCGATCACCGGTATGGCAGGCGGTATTACAACCTGTCCGGATGAAGGATTTGCAGGAAAAATGATGGGTGACGGAGCTGTTGTTACACCGGAAGATGCTGTGATCTGCGCACCGGAAGATGGAGAAGTGCTTTTCGTATTTGAAACAAAGCATGCACTTGGATTCCAGACAGAAAGCGGACTTGGCATGCTGCTTCACATCGGTATTGATACCGTATCTCTGAACGGTGAAGGATTTGAAGTATTTGTAGAAAATGGTCAGAAAGTGAAAAAAGGTGATCCGCTTATGAAGATCGATATTCCATTCCTGGCTTCACATGCACCGTCTCTTTGTTCACCGGTACTTTGTACAGAACTGGAAGAGAATCAGAGAGTACGTCTCCTTGCGACGGGAGAAGTTAAAGCCGGCGATCCATTATTTGCCGTAGACACAGTAGAATAGAACAGCGAAAGCTGTTTTAATAATGACGGCGCTTTGAAAAGCAAAGCGCTGTCAAAAGATAAACTAAAATAAAAAAAGAAAAGGAGAATTTATCATGAAAGAATTTAAGTATGTAGTAACAGATGCACAGGGAATCCACGCAAGACCAGCAGGAATTCTGGTAAAAGCAATTGCAAAAAAAACTTCAGATATTAAGATCAAAAAAGCAGGAGATACACGTGAAGTCAATGCAAAGAGCATTATGGCAGTTATGAGCCTTGGTGTAAAAAAGGGAAATGAGGTTATCATCACAGCTGACGGTGCAGATGAAGAAGAAGCAATCGCCGAAATCCAGAAAGTATTAGAGGAGAATCTGTAGGACTATGATTACACTAAGTGGTAAAAGTGTTTTTGGTGGTGTGGCCATCGGGAAGATCGCTTTCTATAAAAGACAGGAAAAGCAGGTAAGACGGTATCATTTAGAGGATACTGAAGCAGAGGTGGCACGTTTTGAGGAGGCCCAGGAGACTGCGATCGCACAGCTCGGTGAGTTGTATGACAAGGCAATGGAAGATGTAGGAGAAGCCAATGCGGCAATTTTTGAAGTACATCAGATGATGCTGATGGATCTGGATTATGTGGATTCGATTAAGAATATTATTACCACCCAGGAAGTCAACGCAGAGTATGCTGTTGCAACGACAGGAGATAACTTCTCCCGGATGTTTGCATCTATGGATGATGCTTATATGCAGGGACGTGCAGCCGATGTAAAAGATGTATCGGACCGACTTCTCGGTATCCTTTCGGATGCCGGGGAAAGCGGTGTTGTGGCAGACGAACCGGTGATCGTGGCAGCAGATGACCTGGTACCGAGTGAGACTGTTCAGCTCGACAAGTCCAAAGTGCTTGCCTTTGCAACCATGTACGGATCAGCAAATTCCCATACGGCAATCCTTGCAAGGACCATGAATATCCCGGCCGTTATTGGTCTGGGAGAAGGGCTTGCAAAAGAATATGACGGACATATGGCAGCCATCGACGGCTTTACCGGGACCATCTACATTGATCCGGATGAAGAGACCATGAAGGCTATGACCGAAAAGCGCGAAGAAGACCGCAGACAGAAAACACTTCTGGAAGAACTGAAGGGCAAAGAGAATGTCACCCTTTCCGGACAGAAAATCAATGTCTATGCGAATATCGGTAATCTTTCCGATGTGGGCGCCGTACTTAAAAATGATGCAGGAGGGATCGGACTTTTCCGAAGTGAGTTCCTGTATCTGGAAAGCGAAGATTTCCCGACCGAAGAACAGCAGTTCCAGGTATACAAACAGGTTGCAGAAAATATGGCAGGCAAAAAGGTCATCATCCGTACTTTGGATATCGGAGCAGACAAGCAGGTGGATTACTTTGGACTTGACAAAGAAGAGAACCCGGCACTGGGATACCGGGCAATCCGTATCTGCCTGACAAGACCGGAGATCTTCAAGACCCAGCTTCGTGCCCTGTACCGGGCATCTGCTTACGGACAGATCGCCATTATGTTCCCGATGATCATTTCGGTAAAAGAAGTGAAGCAGATCAAGGTGATCATCGAAGAGGTCAAAGAAGAGCTTCGTGAGGCACAGATCCCGTTCCGTGAGGATGTGGAACTGGGAATCATGATCGAGACACCGGCTGCCGTTATGATGAGCCGTGAGCTTGCAAAAGAAGTGGATTTCTTCAGCGTAGGGACCAATGATCTGACCCAGTACACGCTGGCAATCGACCGTCAGAACCAGAAGCTGGATGCCTTCTACGATCCGCACCACCCGGCAGTCCTTGCAATGATCCGCATGGCAGCCGAAAATGCCCACGCAGAAGGCAAATGGATCGGAATCTGCGGCGAACTCGGAGCTGACCTCGAACTGACTGAAGAATTCTTAAGCATGGGATTAGACGAATTATCCGTATCCCCTGCAATGGTACTTCCGCTCAGAAAGAAGATCCGGGAAACCAAATAAAATCTATTCACAGATTTTGTGATAATCACATCAAAAACATCAAACAAACTTACGGGGCTAAGCACGATTCATCGTGCAACAGCCCCGTTCTGCTTTTATTTGTTTTTTGCGGAAGCTATTTCACACCCGGCAGAAAACAGCCAAATTTGCGTTCCCTTTTTCTCAACCTTTTTTTGACTTTCCCCTCATTCTCTGCTAGGATAAAATCAGAACTTAAAACTCGTCTTCGGGGGAATCAGATATGTACAGAGTAAGCAAAATTTTGAATAATAATGGCGTGATCGCAATCAATACAGAGGATAACCAGGAATACGTCCTTCTCGGTAAAGGAATTGGCTTTGGAAAGAAGGTCAGTCAGCGTTTTGAAGTGACAGAAGATACAGCAACTTACCGCCTGACCGAACAGACAGACAGAGGATCTGCCAAATCTCTGGTGCAGGAGATGGATCCGGAATTTCTGGAAATTGCAGATGAGGTGATCCGGGAAGCAGAAAAAGTTTTTGGGAAAGTAGACCGCCGGATCATGATCCCGCTGGCAGATCATATCTCCTTTGCTGTTTCGCGAATCCGGAATCAGGAGCAGATCAGCAATCCACTGACAGATGATATCAGAGTACTTTTTCATAATGAATTTCAATCAGCATCCGTGCTCAGAGATATTTTGCAGAAGAGAATGCAGATCACGATCGATGAGCATGAAATCGGATACGTGGCACTTCACATTCATTCAGCAATCGAGGATGAAAAAGTGTCTGTGGCAATGCAGACGGCCCGTGCAGTGAGAGAATGTATTGAGATGATCGAAAAAGAAACAGGAAAAAAGATCGATGTGATCTCGCTTTCCTATAATCGTCTGATGAACCATATCAAATATATGGTAGCACGTGCTATGACGGGGGAGGATCTTCGTATCAATATGAATGAATATATAGAATCCAAATTTCCGGAAGCGTATATGACTGCAAAAAAAGTCTGCGATATGCTCGGAAAGAGTATTGGAAAAGAACTTGATGAGATGGAAATCGGGTATCTGGCAATGCATATCGAACGAATCTACAGTGAAGAAATAAAGGCATAACAGAGGAACCGGCTTTTGCCAAAAGATTGACACTACGGGGAAACAAATGGTATAATCGAACCAGAGTTTAAACACTAGTCTAAGGAGAAAGGTTGGTACGGTAATGGCTACAAAAGAACAGATGGAAAAGGTGAAGGATATTGTTGTGAAACTCCGTTATCTGGAGTGTATGGATAATATCATTTACTATGACAGATGGAATAACTGCCCGAAGGACGGATTTGATTATGAAGGGAAAGTCGGAGCATATCTGACAGAGCTTTCTAATGAGAAACTGACAAGCAAAGAGATAAAAGAACTGGTAGAGTCACTGGAAGGAGAGACAGCTTTTGATTCAGATACAGACAAAGGTATGGTACGTTATCTGATCGGAAAATATAAAGAAGCAGTACAGATTCCGGCAAGCCTGCAGGGAGAATTGAATCAGGCAAATGCAGATGGACAGCTGGCATGGGGAAAATGCTATGATGCAGATGATTTTGAAAGCTTTAAGCCGGTACTGAAAAAGCAGTTTGATTTACAGGAGAAGATAGCAACAGCGATCGATCCGGATGAAAAACCATATCAGGTGCTGGTAAACCGGTTTGATAAGGATTATCGTCTGGAAGAGATTGATGCAATTCTGGCAAAAATCAAAGATGCTGTCTGCGAAATTTTAAATGCGGTAAGAGAAGAGCAGAGTAAGATTGATGATTCTATTCTGGAATGTGAAGCAGATCATGATACGGTACTTCGTATTGTGAAGAAAGCGCAGGAGATCCTGGGACTTGATAAAGATAAAAGTACTTTATTTGAGATCCATCATCCGGTATGTGTCTGCACCGGACCGCGTGATTCCAGGCCATCCACAAACTGTGATGAGCTGATTCATGCGATTCTGGCAGTGGTTCATGAGACCGGACACGGACTTTATAATTATAATGCGAACGATGAGGTCGCAGAAAGCGGACTCTGGGGCGGAATTGAAGGTGCAATGCACGAATCTCAGTCCAGATTCTACGAGAATCATGTAGGAAGAACCAGAGAATTCTGGGAGAACCTGTACCCATATCTGCAGCAGGAAGTTCCAAAATACAAAGAGATTTCTCTGGATACATTCCTTGCGGCACTCAATAAAGTAAAACCGGGACTGATCCGTCTGAAAGCAGATGAGCTTACCAATACCCTGCATATCATCATCCGTTACGAAATTGAAAAAGAATATTTCGATGGAAAACTGACAGTGGATACAATTGAAGAAGCATGGAACAGAAAATATCAGGAATATCTGGGATTTACGCCAAAGAATCATCAGGAAGGAATCCTGCAGGATGTGCACTGGGCTTCCGGATGTGTAGGATATTTCCAGGGATATGCACTTGGAGATGCTTACGCTGCACAGTTTGCTCATAAGCTTCTTACTGATTGTCCGGATGCATTTGAAAAGCTGGAAAAGGGAGATTCATCTACAATCGGAAACTGGTTAAAGGAACATATTCACCAGTACGGACAGACCTATTCTGCGCGTGAGATGCTCAAAAAAGCAACAGGAGAAGAGCTGAATACCGGTTATTATATTGAATATCTGAAAGAAAAATATTTACACTAAGCGCAGAGGGCAGGAGGATTGGCCAATGAATAAAGAATTTTACGCAGGAAATCGTAAGAGCCTGTATCAGAAACTTGAAGCGGGATCTTTGGTGGTTGTATTCAGCGGACATGCACCGATCAAGACCAATGATGAGAATTATCCGTTTTTTACAAATCGTAACTTTTTGTATCTGACAGGAATTGAGCAGGAAAATATTGTACTGATGGCTTATGTCGGAGAGGGAACAATTGAAGAAACTCTGTATCTTCTTCCACCGGATGCATTTGCAGAACGCTGGACCGGAAGACGTATAAAAGAAGAGGAAGCAGAAGAACTTTCCGGAATTACGAATTACAAATATGTGGCAGCATTCCGGAATGATTTTTCCAGACAATTATTTTCTGGCAATGTTAAGAAAGTTTATCTTGATTTTGACAAGGTTTATGAAAATACGCCGGCAGTAGAAGCATACCGCCTTGGCAAGTATCTGAAAGAACATGCTCCGTTTGTTGGACTTGGCAACCTTCATCCGATCATGAAACAGCTTCGCCTGATCAAGAAACCATGTGAGATTGAGGCAATGAAGAAAGCGGAAACGATCACAAAGGCCGGAATCGAAGCAATGATGAAAACATCTAAACCGGGAATGTACGAATACCAGTATAAAGCAGAATTTGATTATGCACTGGCTCAGAGGGGAGTGCTTTCACCAGGATTTCCGTCTATCATTTCATCAGGAAAGAACAACTTTAAAATTCATTACTATGATTATCGCGGACAGGCACAGGATGGAGATATGATCCTGAATGACGTTGGTGCTGTATGGGATTATGAGATCAACGATGTATCCAGGGCATTTCCGTGCAATGGAAGATTTAATGACCGTCAGAAACTGCTTTATGAGTGCATTTACAATACTTCAGAATATATGTTCAGTACACTGAAACCGGGTGTACCGCTTCTGGATGTGGATAAGATCATCCGTAAATACACATTTGAACAGTTAAAAGAAGCTGGAGTATGCAAAAATTTTGAAGATATTGGGACTTACATGTGGCACGGTGGAGCACATCATGTTGGATTTGATGTACATGACGTGGTAGAAGGAAGCGGACTTGCTGTACCGGGTGTTGTATTCTGTGTAGATATCGGTGTTTACCATGAAGAATGGGGCATTGGATTCCGTCTGGAAGATAATTGCCTGATCACAGAAGACGGATGTGAAAATCTGTCAAGAGCAATCCCGAGACAAATCGATGAGATTGAAGCATTTATGGGACGCAGATAAATAGAAGACAGGGAAAGAGGGAGCTGTATAGAAAATTACGGTTCCCTTTTCCTGAAATATGGAGAGCCAGGATATGGAAAATAGAAAATCACGGAAAAGTACATTTCTTTATGTAATACTATTAACTTTATGTGTACCACTTGCATATGTATATCTTATTATTGTTACGGGACTGCTGGATAAAATCCAGGAGGGGCATATCGGATTAACGTTGATGATTGTGTTTCTTCCACTGCTTTTTTATTGGGGACTTGTGGCAGTTGTGGGAATCATAAATATTGGACAGTCATTTAAGATATACAAAACGGGAAATCCGATTGAATGCGTGAACCGCATGCTGATCCATAAATATGGGCTGGTTGTCTTTTTCTGTGTGAATTTTCTGGTTCTGTTCATTTATTATTTTTTCGTAAGTATGGCAGTGCTGGTAGGAAGCAGGGGAGCCGCGATAATCTTTGCTCCGGTATTGCTGCCGTGGCTGATTGCAGCAGTCGTTTTTTCGGCTGTTGCGACATGGCTTGCTATTTTACCGGGAAGCTTTTATGGAATCCAGGTAATCCGTATGACCTACAAAAGTGGGAAAATAGGATTTGCCGAGGCAGTTGTACATACGGTATTCCAGTTTTTCTTTCTGTTTGATGTATTGGATGCAATGTATCTTGCAACGGGAAAATGGGGAAGAGGAAAAAAGAGTTCTGTAATTATTGGGTGTGTGTATCTGTTTGCGGTTTTTGCAACCGTATATCTGATAATTAAAATGCAATCGATGTTTTAAAATGTAAGCAGTTGTATCAAAGTGTTGGTATGGCTGCTTTTTGTAAATGTGAAATGAAAAAGGAAATGGAAAGGCAAATGGAAGGGGATGTTCAGCCGCGCCATTCGCAAAAGCATGTTGAATTGATGTCAGAATATTCTGAATTGCGCAAAATATAAAAACAACATTGACAATTCAGGAAAGCCGTGGTAACATACCATATGTTCGCTGGTCGAGACAGAGACTAAGGAGTGGCATGCAGAGGCGGAGCGGATGAAAAATAAAAAGTTTTGCATAAAAATTCGAGCATGAGTATGGGAATATTCAGACGAAAACTTTGAAAAAAGTAAATTGCAAAAAGAAATCAAAAAGCTGTTGACAAGCCTTGGTGAATATGCTATTCTAAATAAGCTGTCGCGTGAGGAACTGCTTCACAACAGCAAAAAAGAAATAAAAAAGTTGTTGACAAACATGAAACACTTTGATATAATATAAAAGCTGTCGCA
>OKSA01002767.1_pt1 | contig 13757 bp, 8 predicted proteins | sample 1601181 | NCBI WGS metagenome assembly OKSA01 (sample SAMEA3541538, study PRJEB24748) | human gut metagenome | biome: human gut; feature: human-associated habitat; material: faeces | place: China | collected 2012
GTTTTTTTCATCAATTTTTTCGCTTTCACAACTAGCTACTACTCTATTGTAATATTGGCTGTTGTAATTCTTTGAAAGATAATCTTCAGCCTGGGCAATAAGTTTTGATACCTTATCTTTATTTGAATTTTCAACTGCTTTTGCCTGTTCTAAAGCCTTCTTATCACTTTCAATAATTTTTGCTTTTTCTTCTTTAGTTAAATTTTTATTTTCTTTTACGATAGCAATATGATTCTTTAAACTTCTGACTTTATCAGAACCATCTGCGCGTAATTCGTCAATCTGACTTTGTATTTTACCTACATATTCATCTATCGGCTTAAGAAGTTTTTCTTCTTCCTCAGCTGAAAGAATAACGCCTTTTTCTGCCATATCAAATACTCCTCTCTTCTACAAATATTTAGCACTAAGTCTTAATAATTCTTCCTGATTTGTTTCTTTTGTATTAACTATTCCTGCAAGATGTCCGTTAGACATAACACCAATACGATTTGTAATTCCTAAAATCTCAGGCATTTCAGATGAAACAACTATTATTGTTTTTCCCTGCTTTGCCATGTTAATTATCAGTTCATAAATTTCGTATTTTGCACCAACATCAATACCTCTTGTAGGGTCATCCATCATAAATACATTTGGTGAACGTTCAAGCCATTTACCAAATATGGCTTTCTGCTGATTTCCTCCTGAAAGATTTGAAATCATATCATCAGGTCCCATACATTTAGTATGCATTACCTTTATTTCTTCTGCAGTTGCACGAACCATATCATCCTTTGACAATGCAATGCCTCTCTTGTAATGGTTCATATTTGCAATCGTTGTATTAAATGTAATGTCACCCTTAAGGAAAAGACCATTCGCTTTTCTTTCTTCTGTTATCAAAGCAAATCCATGATCCATGGCATCTTTAGGCGATGAAAAATTCATTATCTTTCCATCATAAATTACATTACCGGCTGCTCTTGTTCTCATACCAAATATAGTTTCAAGGAGTTCTGTTCGACCGGCTCCTACTAATCCATAAAATCCAAATATTTCACCTTTTCTTATGTCAAATGAAATATTTTGAAGTTTCGGTGCATACTTAGTAGACAAGTTTTCAACTGAGAAAATTACTTCTCCCGGTTCATTATCTACAGGTGGGAATCTGTTATCAAGTGAACGACCAACCATGGCTGATATAAGCTCATTCATGTTGGTATCCTTGCTGTCCTTTGTCATGACCAGACTACCGTCTCGGAGAACTGATATCTGATCACAGATCTCAAATATCTCATCCATCTTATGTGAGATGTAGATCAGGGAAATTCCCTGCTCCTTGAGCTGTCTCATCATCTTGAAAAGCTTTGCAACCTCTGGCGCTGTCAGTGATGATGTAGGCTCATCAAGTACGATTACCTTTGAATTGTACGAGATAGCCTTTGCGATCTCACACATCTGTCTCTGGGAAACTGACATTCTCTTCATTGGCTGTGTAAGATTGACCGTTATACCCAGCTTTCTGAACAAGTCTGAAGCTTCCTTCTTCATACGGCCCTCATCGATGACTCCAAGAGAGTTCTTTGGATAACGTCCAAGGAACAGGTTGTCAACAACACTTCTCTCAAGACACTGGTTAAGCTCCTGATGAACCATCGCAACTCCATTCTCGAGTGCATCCTTAGGGCCAGAGAAATTTACTTCTTTTCCATCTAATATTATTGTGCCTTCGTCCTTTTGATAGGTTCCGAAGAGACACTTCATCATTGTCGATTTACCGGCGCCATTCTCACCCATAAGTCCCATGATCGAACCAGGTTTAACATTCAAATTAATATGGTTAAGGACCTTGTTTCTGCCGAATGATTTGCTCATGCCTTGAATCGATAAGATGTATTTATTCTTATCTTCTGCCATATCTCTACTTCCTTTCATTGAACATCAGCCCATTAAAAGTCGCCTTCGGCGAGGGCTGATGCTACATATCAGGTTTTCATAGAAAACTTGATACATACTCTTAGTAAAAGAAGGGTATCAAATGTTTAGTCTGACACCCCTCTGAGTTAAATCATTTCCTATTGATCAATCATCCAGGTAACTTATATTACTTAGAGAGAATTGATGTGTATGATGCTGCATTGTCTGTCTTAACCATGTTGATTGCAAATGCATCGTACTCGCCTGGGTTACCAAGACGGTTTGTGATGTTAGACTCTGTCTGACCATCACCACCGATGTAATCTACATTCAGGTTAAGAAGATCATCGTAGTTCTGAAGAAGTGGCTGGTATGTTGAGCTCAGAAAGTTATCTGAAGCATTGTAGATATCAAGCCATACCTTCTTGCTTGGGCTCTTGCTTGAGTCAAGCTGCTTTGAAACCTTGTCATAAACCTTTGTTGAATCTGTGAAATCCTGGTAGTTTTCTGCTGTTACTGCAATGTTCAGTGCGTAGTATGATCTCTCGTCTGCGCTGTATCTGTAGTCAACGCCTTCCTCAAGCTGGTTTCCAGCCTCGTCTGCTGTACCGATACCAGTATCAATATCTACACCGTCAAGTGCGTTACGGAGAACTCTCAGTGTCAGGTAAGCCTGAACATCTGCATGCTGTGAAATTGTTCCGCCGTAGCCCTCTGCGATTGCTGCAACTGCATCGCTGTTAGCATCGTATCCAAATGTAGGAACCTTTGCGTCCTTTGCCCAAGCATTGAACATTGACATTCCCATACCATCGTTGTTTGAAACAACTACATCGATCTGATCACCAAATGAAGCTGTCCATGTTCCTATTGCATTACCAGCTGTAGCTGCATCCCATGTAGCTCCTGCTGAATTCTTCATCTCCTGTGATGCAAGCTCTCTGATCGTATATGTCTTGCCATCTACATCAAGCTTAGCATCCTGTACTACTGTTGCCTTACCATCTACGTTTGTTCCAGCTGGTGTTGAATCAACTGCTCCGCTTGCATCAACGCCTGTGCCAAGTGCTGAACGAACACCTCTTGTACGTGCGATTGAATCATTGTGTCCGATATCACCGATTGCAAGTACATATCCGATGACTCCATCGCCGTTACGATCGATCGTTGCTGCGTTTGCCTTGATGTAATCAAGAACCATCTGACCCTGAAGCTCAGCACCCTGATTAGCATCAAATCCTACATAATATGTGTCCTTGTTGTAGTTAAGGGCATCCTTGTCAAGCACTGCTGGATGGCTGACGGTTGAACCAGCAAAGTGGCTTGTCCTTGTTGGCTACTCCACTGCTTGAGCTTCCGCCACTTGAGCTTCCGCCTGATCCACATCCTACCATTGATAAAGCAAGTGTTGCAGCTGCTGCTACAGCTAAAATTCTTCTTTTTCTCATATTACATTCCCTCCTGTGTTTTGGCTTTGTGTGTTTTATTTTTTCGTCTTGCCTCATTGACTGTATTCATTATAATTTGACAGGGGTTTTGAAAGAATAGAATATTTTTGGATTAATTAGCAAAATTTTGCGATTTATCAAAATTTTTATAGATATTTTTACCAGTAGCGGTTGGTTAATAGTTATATGTCAGGTGTATTTTTTGCTTAACACGGGTAAAATTGCATATTGAGTTGAGCAATTTTGACTTATTCTACATTTTTAGAATGGCGTTGATGGCAGCTTCTGTAACGAAAAGAGCGGGTATTCAGCTCACACCCGCTCTTTTCCAATTAGACAATATAACAATTTACATGTTCACATTCATATAGCTACCACAATAAGGACATTTGCTTGAATATCCCATCGCTGCGCGGAAACTCGAACCACAATTCGGGCATCTGACCGCCACAAGTCTCAGCTTATCCGGTGCCACCGGCTTGTTGTCCATGAGCTCTTCCTCACCAGGAAGCCTCTCATCCCTTACTGAATCCGGATCATAGCCGTATTTGCCGTTGTACTCAAATATATCTATCGTCAGACCTATCGGATACATGCCGGCCCCCCTTGTGAATCCCGTTGGTATTATAGCCTCCCGCTCAACATGGTAGCTGTCAAAGTAATGCACGATCGTGTCCATCATATATGTATTGTTCACCCTGACAGAAGTATTCTCCGTGTATCCATATATCTTTGCAGGATACCTCACGCCCTTTTTCACTATCATCTTCTTGTTGTGGACCAATATCGCCACCACTATGTCCATTCCCCCACCGATCAATAAGAAACTTCCCGGAAGGCTCAACATAGCCAGGGGGAACTTTCCCGGCTCTGCCACAATTGCAAATATAATTCCCACGAAAACACCGACAGCAAGGAATATACTGCCAACAAAAACCACTATCTTATGAGCTGCATTCATCTTATTTCTCCTTTTCCCAAATATCTGCAAAAACCACCGATTCTCTGCTCATACCATGTCTACATCACCATCTGCCAGATTATGTACAATACAAGCAAGTGTCCCGGATAAAATGCATAACAGAAGTATTTAAACCACTTCTTATGGTATCCCAGTTTTCCATTGTATAGCCATACCACCGGCAATGCGATGAGCGCAAACGCCTGCTGCGGGAACTCAAAGCTATGTCCCGCTATACTAAACGTATAACAATATCCGCTAAGCAGCTGTGCATTGATGTAATACATACACACGAGCTGTGCTATCAATTTCCATGGTTCCTTGCCCCGGAACAGATAGAACATTATAACCATGACAACTCCCGCTCCATAGAAATCAACCATGGTGATCGTTCCTATCACATATCCCACAAGAGTCACAACAATCGCAACCGGGATCCACAGCCATACCCTGCCCGTTTTCCTTACCTTGTCTATCAATGCTATCAGCAGTAATCCTATGAGAAATGTCCAAAGTACATTCTGATGAAACAGATACAGGACACTGTCTCCGGACACAAGATCAAATGGAATTTCAGATATCACCGCAAATACCAACATTCTGCACAGATATCTGCGGAAATTACTGGTGTGATAAAATCCCTCAACTATCATAAAGGCAAATATCGGAAATGCTATTCTTCCTATGCATGTAAGTATATCCACATACGGAAACAACGTTGCCCACATATGATCACTGAGCATACATGCCATCGCAATGATATGCAGCATACAGGAGCTGAATACTCCTGCCTTTATATTCCGGGACTGTTTCCCCGGATCAGTCATTTTATCTGTCATATTGGTTCCTCCTTTTCATAATGTACCGCCCCTCTCGCTCTTGCGAGCGGGGCACGTCGTCGGAACCATTCTGATAATATGACTCCGTCATATTGGTTCCTCCTCTTCATATGCCTTCGTCATATTGGTTCCTAATATGTTCCACCAACTCCTGCGCCCTTGTTAAATCCGAAGATGGCGCAGCATATCAGGTCTATGATGAACAACGCCGACAATGTGATACATATAATATTCTGAACTTTTTTACTCCTGGAATTCAGAAATTCACTGAGCTTCGGTGCCGCTATATACACTCCAAACAGACTTCCCATGCCAAACGCAAGAAGTCCCACCAGACATATTCTTCCATTTACATTAAGAAACTCGTTCTTGTAGTCCCAATACTGTGAGTTAAAGAAGAAATCCAGTGCCCAGCTCGCTATGAATTCTATGATTCCACATACCACCATCGCCATGGCAAACAGTTTCACCTTATCTGCCTTGAAACGGTCAAGCAGGAATATGATAGCAACGCCGCCGACTCCGTATACAGGCAGCCACGGTCCATACATGGTTCCACGGTTTACGAGAACATGATCCATAACTATATAGAGCAAGACCTCCCAAAGCCATCCTATAAAACAGAACACAAAGAAGAAGAAAATGAAGTCTCTGAGACTGTACTCACTCTTCACCTTCATTCCCTCAGGAACCTCGACCGCGACATCCTGGAGAATATAGGTCGGTTTGATCCACACCTCAGCAGCTCCCGCGTCTCCTGCCGACTGATAAGCAGCCTCGATAGCCTTTTTGTTATACGGTGCAGCATTGAATGCTTCCTCAACAAAATTTTCCACACCTATATTCTGTCTGAACCAGAAGTACATCTCCGCATCAAGCTCCATCTGGAATGGCAATGCTACCAGAAGTCCTGCCACCGGTATAGCCTTGATTATCCACACATGGATGCATGACAGATCCGTCAGGAACATCTTCCACTTATAGCCTCTGGTCATCTCCCTTGACATGTTCTTCGCATCTCTCCACTTGAGCATTGGATTTTCCGCCAGGAGATATGGAACCATCCTATACTGGTAATACTTGTACACACCACCGACTATCGTGAGCCACCAGAGCGTCATAACAACATTATAACAGAACATGACCCACATAAGTCTTAGCACATAGTGCCTATGGAAAGGTGCAAACATTCGGTTGATTGACACCTTATCACTGTATCTGCACTCCATGGCATAACGGCATTTGCCAACTATCGCAGCACTCTGTATAAAGAAATGAACTATAGCCATGATAAGTGCTGATATAAGAAGCATCACTATGACCTCGCCGGGATTTCTCTTCACGTATGCCGTGTTGGCGCCTAAAAGCTTGATGATCCAGGTCTGTTTCACCGTCACCGAGTCTATCACACGGGCTACTGTCTCGGCTTTTTTCTCCGACATATGCTCAATCATCGGCATATTCTTTACATACTCCTTGAGTATGGTCACATTGTCAGCCTCATGCTCGGTCTCCTGTCCAAGCACCTGATCTATACCCTTCACGAACTTTGTCTGTGAAGAATCATCTACCCCAAGATAAGAGAATACAAAACACACAGCGACCATGGCCATCCAGGCCAAAAGTCCACGCTTAAATACCGTGTTCCACGCTCCCTTTCTAAGCTGTTTCCTGTTCCAAGTCATTATAATACATTCTCCCTTATAGATTTTTAAATGTTATCATCTTACGTCTATATCCCACATTTTTAATGTCACATCACACAGGCAAACTGCGAAACTCATAACCTGAGTCCCCCTATATGAAATCGAAGGTCGCCTGCTCATAGGAAAGCTCCTGATATTCCAGCTCCTCCTGATCTGTCTTGCTGGTGTAGTCTACCACAACCGTCTGCTGCTTTCCGCCCACCATCTGCTGTCCCAGGATATAGTTCACGTCAAAGCGTCCTGTGATGGCCGGTGTGGCGCCACGGGCAGGTACGATGAGCTGCACATGGTTGGCTGCCAGCATGGCAAATATAGGCTCCCATATGTATATATCCTTTGCAGCACCAAATGGGTTGTCTATAAATATCGTCTTGGACTGTACCGACTCCTCAGGTGCCAGGCTGTACATTCCGGCAATATAGTTGATGACAGCAACCAAAAACTGAATGTAAATACCCTGAGACTGTCCTGTACTTCCAACAGCCTCCTCATATCTGAGATAACGGCTCTGTTCCTTTATTCTCTCCCTCTTGTAGAGGTTAAGCTTTATGGCGTTCATATCTGTGACCATGACGCCGAACAGCTTCTTGAGTCCGAGGCAGTCACGGATGTACTTGATCCTCTTTCTCTCATCCTCGTAGGCATCCGCGCCCTTCACTATGTCATCTATATAATCAGACATTCTCTGCTTTACAAATTCATCCTTCACATAAGGTATGGTGAGATCGACCATCTTGATCACATCATCGCCCACCGTGATGCGTGACAGCTTTGGAAGCTTCTCAAGCTCAGTCTTGACATCCATACATCTCTGTACACACTGATTCTCGAAGTTCTCCTTTATGGCAACCATATCCTCGATGCCCTTCTCGACACGCTCTTTCTCCAGCTTGATGAATTCAATGATCTGAAGAAGATTTGCCAGAAGCTCCTTTGCCTGACTGTAGGTATCAGGAACCTGCACATCCTGTCTGATCGTATTTGCCATCTCAAACACGCCCATCTCCACAAGCGTATCCGCGGTCTGTCCCTTGAATCTCATGATCTCATTCTTTGCGCGGTCAAGAGCCTTCATGCTCCTGTCGTATTTCATAAGACTTGTCTCAAATAACTGTCTGAGGGTATCCATGTCTTCATCCAGTACATTTCCACCGGACACATCTATGTCATTTGTATCGACTATTCTCTTTACATCCTTGTACAGATCCACCATGAAACCATACTGCTTATAGTAATCGCTGTACGCCTTCTCAGCTTCTTTGAATATGCGGTTCATATCCGCAAGCACCGCATCTCCATTGGCTATGGCTGTATCGGCATCGGCTGCAGATATCTCCTCACGTACATAGCTGCCATCGCCGTATGTGCGGTTGATGTTCTCTATCGCATACTCTATACTTCCCTCAAGCTTGCTATACGCCTTCTGGTCAGCCTTCTGCTGCTGCATCAGCGATGCCTCTATCAACGTGAGCCTTGCCAGCTCATCGTCCATCTCCCTGAGATTGTCCTCAGACGTCGGATAGAGCTCTCCTGCCCCGGCAAATACTGCCATGTCAAAGCCTCTCTTCTCTATGGTCTTCTGTATTCTGTCCATTGACTTCTTCAGCGCATCCATGAGCTTCTTCTTGTCCTCAAGATCCGGCGCATGCTCCTTTGAAACCGCCAGCATAGCCATAAATTCCTGTTCAAGCCGTTCATCTGAAATGTCCAAAGTCTCCTTGTATTCCTCCGGTATTCCGTCCTGCCATGCCGCAGCAGCCACGCCTGCACCATCTGTATTTTCAGCAACTCCCGCATTCTCAGACTTCGGCAGATACGGTTCGAAATACTCCGTCCACTTGTACTGGATATCCTCTATATTCCTTGTAAGCCCCGCAAGCTTTGCCTCAGTCTCTCCAACCGTCGTCGACCACTTCAGCACATCGCTCTGGAGTCCTGACAGCTTTGCCACAAGGTCAGACTTCCTCTGCTTATACTCGGCAAGTCTCTGCTCCTCCGGTCTTGCAAGATCCGACAGCTGCTCTATCATGACAAATGTCTGTTTTCTGTCAGATTCCCTCTGCTGACTCTGCTGCAGGTCTCCATATCTCTCGGTGTTATTCTTAAGCTCCGTCTCTGTAACCTTGATCGATGTCTTAAGCTCCTCAAGCTCATCCTTCTTATCGAGCAGTGCCTGGTTCAGCTCTCTCTCCCTGTCCTCGGCACCTGTATATCTCGCATCCACAAGCCTTGTGACAAATGCAAGATCCTCCTGATATGTCGCAAGCTTCTCATTTATCAGACTGATCTCCTCCGTGAGACCTGCTATCTTATCAGCATTTGCCTTTCTGGTGTCCTCTATGGATTCCTTAGACATGAAATATTTCCTGTCTCTTCCTATGATAATCATGTTCTCGGCGGGAACTATCGCTGTGTCTGAAAGCTTATCCATATCGTACACCATTACACATTCGCTGCCGGTGTCTATCGAACCGAGATTTATATCGTCCTCCAGACTATCAAATCCCTTTGTCACAACACTGTACGGCAGGTATGGATTTGCCCGAAGCAGCTCCTCCTTTGTATCACCCGGGAGTGCCGACAGATAATCCGCACCATGCATGGCCATGAGCCCATGTCTGGTGGAGATGTAGTTTATCACAGTCTCAGCACCCTCCGACGGCGGAAATGGTCTGCCATCCTCATAGCATTTCGCAAGCTTTGTCAGTCTGTCAATCTCCTGCTGGCGCTTGATCGTCTCTGTTATGGTGCCCCTAATCCTGTCATTTATAACACCTGTTATATCCTGTGGATTCTCCACAGAGTAAACTGCCATGATGCTGTCGAGCTGGCTTCCCGACTGCCTGTACGCCTCGGCGTCAAGCCTTGCATCCTCGCAGCTTCTCTCCAGCGCATCATACTCAGCCTGCACAGTCGTCAGTCTGTATCTGTCATCGTACAGCTTTGTCCTGCCATCTGCTACGGCTATCTCCAACTCTGTCATCTCAGCAAGTATCCTGTCAGACTCCTCCTGAGCCTTGTTCATCATATCCTTCACATCACCCACTACGAGCAGGTTGACCGATGCAGCCAGCTCACTTATGCGGGCACTTATCTCATCAATCTTGGCTGTGGCATCAGCGATATTGTTCTCCGCCACCGCCTGGGCGATCTCGCCCTCCCTCATGACCTTTCTGCAGTACTCCGCCTCCTCAAGTGCATGGTCATAGCTGGTCTGGGCCTCTTCCCTTGCCGCCATGAGCTCTGCAAGCTTCTTCTCATCACGGATGCGTCTGTTGTACGCATACACCGCCATCTTCTCACTGGATGATCCGATGTTATTTCTTATATTGTCGACTATCAGTCTGTTCTCATCGTACTGTCGCTTGTTCTCCCTGTATACAAGGTAGTCATTTACACTCTCCTTGTAGCCGATCTGGTTTTTCAGCTCCGCAAGCTTCTTCTCGTTGTCCTCTATCTGCGTGGCAGTGTCATCCATCTTGCGGTTCATGTCCTCAAGACGCAGATAATCCCTGGTGACCCTGAGATTTGCCAGACGCTTGTTCTGCTGTTCCATCTGCTCCCCGGCGTCAGCCTTTGCCTTCGCCAGCTCCTCCATATGTGTGTCGCCCTCCTGTGTACACGCCCTTCCTGTGGCATATACATCGGCCAGGCCCTTACATATCCTGTCGTTTTCCTCGTAGAGACCTATGCATGAGTTCACCTTGCCCTCGAGCACATTTATCAATTCTATCTGGTGGTCATAGTTGGCTATGTCACGCTTTCTCTGTGCCAGAACGTTCAGCTTGTCCTTGATGTCGAGAAGAGTCTCTGCCATGGTGTCTTCCTCACCGTTTCGTCCTGTCTTTGTGGCAAATGCCTTCTCTATGATCTCCTCTATGAGCAGATCCTCCACGACCTTCCTTGTGGTCCTGTAATTTGTCTCAAAATACGTTCTTACGTGCCCCTCTGTCTTGTTGATTCCACGTATGATCTCCCAGTGGCTCTCGTGGAGACCATAGCCGCTTATAAATCTCTGGTACTCGCCCTTCTTGTCAAATACCCTGACCTCCAGACTCATATCCCTGTGTCCGAGATCCTTGAGATACGTCTTTAAACCATTGAATGTGATCCTCTCATTGCCCTCCGACAAAGGAAGATTCACTATGTCATTCTTGTTATATTCCCTGTAGAAAATGCAGTAATTAAAATACTCTATGGATGCAGTGTCCTTCTGTACCTCCCCGGCATCCGCCGTATCCTTTGCCTTTCTGGCACAGAATCCGGTGGTCATGTATCTGTAGCCTTCCTTTATATCCGCCTCGTCAAGCTTCCACTCGATCAGCGAATGGATGACTGTGTTGCCGCCGCCCGCACGGAAAAGCTTCTCCACAGGCTGCTTCTCATCCAGAGTACAGTTCGGTATCAGGTTCTGAAGGAGCAGAAGCATGAGAATACTCTTTCCTCCTCCATTTGCCAGATCATACAGCGTGTTCTTGCCATACATTCTCATGGTGAAGTCATCGTACTGCTGTGTACCAAAGTTATATTTTACATTGTTGACCCTTATCCTGTTGATACTAGGCATCCTCTTCTTCACCTCCAAGCAGCTGATACAGCCGTCCTCTGTATTCCTCAAAATAGTTCTCCGACAAAGCCTTCATCCTGTCTGTCGGATAGTACCTGTCCGCATTCTCCACAAATAACCGCTGGGCCGACATGAAGTTGAACACCAGCTTCACATAACCCGCCCGGGATGCCTTGGACGCCCTGGCGCTGTCGCCCTCCTGATTGCCCGTCACCGCCGGGAGCTCATCCCACAGAAGCGCTATCGCCTTGAAGCTGTCCTGCTCCACCTCATCAGTTGACAGAACATCAAGCTTCTTCGTTATGTCCGCAAGATATTTGCTTGTCTCATCTATAATGTTCTCTGACTTCACATACTCCCTGAACTGATAGCTGGATGAATCCTTGTAAAAATAGAGAAGTGTCATATACATAATGAAGTAACACAGATAGAGCTCCTTGTTCAGACGAAGTCCCAGAAGCTTCTTCATGTCGTCATTCGTATAGCCAAATACCCGGTTGCCCTCACCGGCTGTTATATACAGGCTGTCATTGTACTCGTACAGTGACAGGTTCATCTTCTTCATCATATTCATGACAATATCGTACACCTCGGCATTGCCGTAGAACTCATCGTACAACGGGCCATTGTCGGGATGCTTCTTACAGATCTCCTCACCTGATATTAACTTGGAATATATCTCTATCGCCTTGTCCAGATTCTTACTTTCCATCTTTTTCTCCTGTGACGCTGCTGATTTTTATTCTATGAGGCTGTATATGAATTATATATAACTCGTATCGGGTCGCTCCCGCTTACTGAAATCAGCAGCTGTTCTTCTAATTATTTATAATTTAAATTATGTTGCCACAATATTGTAGTAACAACATGGAACACTATCGTTTTATCTTCTCTACAAAATCACTCTCAGCTGGTCTTGTTAAACTGGATTCCTGTTACGTACTTGTCCTCGCCAATCTGTATCTCTTCGTTCGGATGGAATTCCAGTGTAAATGTCATGCCTCTGAAGGCATCCAGTGTGAGTTCTGGCGCGTACATCTCACGTGAGAGTCCGGAACCGCCATGCCCCATATCACCATCGGTTTGATTCTGCAAAATAGCAATACCTTTGCCTGTTTTTATCCTCTCTATGTGATCCACCAACATTCCCTCTAGCATGGTATCCGGCTTCTTCAGGATCTCATCCACACTGTACCTGTCCTTCTGTGCCAGGTGTGTGAGGAAGGAATAGTAATCCTTGTTGTCATATATCTCCTTGCCAAACTTCACCTCCAGGATTCCATTAAATTCCTTGAGACTCAGGTGTCCCCATTTGCTCAACTGGTCAAGGAGTTCGTGGAACAGTTTTGTGAAGTTGGCACTTATCTGCTCATCGAGCAGTTCATCTTCGTAACGGAAGTTCGGATCTAGCTGTTCATTCTTCACCTTTGTTGTCTTCGCATTGTCCTCGGACTTCAGCGTGAGCATGTGATCTATGGATGTCATACTAAATGTTTTCACGATCCTCGGAGCAAAGAGAGGCGCAAGTATAGTGAGCATCTTATCCGGTCTGTCATCTTTTATGATGCTCTGAAGCTGTCCCGCAAAGTCAAATGCAGGTCTCAGCTTCTGAAGCTTTGCCTTGTGTATAATATTGTCCGATATGTTCTGAAGCTCCATGGTGCTGCTTATCAGACTTCCGTGCTTGATGATCGTCCGTTTGAGCTCAAGCTCAAGCTGGCTTATCTCCTCCATTGCCTTCATGTTTCCCTTGCCCATGTTGTCGTAGCTCGCCTTGGTGATCGCCTTGTCAACCAATGCCTTGTTCTTGGCAAACAGCTTCTGCTCGTCAGCGAACCATTTGCCGACGGTCTTCATATAATTCTCATATTCTTCTGCGCCCCTAAACACATCGATGGACAGAAGATTCACTATCTCATCCTTCTCTCGGATAAGCCTGTTCACTTCACTATTTATCCTGCGCACGACCTCAATACCGCCGCGGAAGTTCTCTCCAACGATCATCTTTTCCAGAAGAAGCTGCTGCACGTTGATCTTGCTCTCGTCCTTGATCTCCTTGGTGTCCAGATAGAATTCGATTCCATCCGCAGTAATGAAATACAGAACCTTGCCATCCACTATATGACTGTCTATCAGCTTCACTCGTCCCGTCTTGCGCTGCTTTTTTCCCGGATCATAGAACGTGAATTCAAATGCTCTTCCATCGTTCTTGATCTTGTCAAATATATACATTATCAGGTCAGTCCTATCCTCCTCCGCAATCTCCACGTTGAAATCACGGTCGAGAAGCTGCCCCATAAATTCTTCATATTCATCGTATGACACCTCACGCTCATT
>OKSA01002775.1_pt1 | contig 13725 bp, 13 predicted proteins | sample 1601181 | NCBI WGS metagenome assembly OKSA01 (sample SAMEA3541538, study PRJEB24748) | human gut metagenome | biome: human gut; feature: human-associated habitat; material: faeces | place: China | collected 2012
AGGATGGAACAGCTGGGATGTATATGGAGCGTCTGTTACAGAAGAAGAAGTAAAAGGACTGATCGCAAAAGCAATGAAAGATTTTGCAGCATCATTAATGGCAACAGAAGAATAAGAAAGGTGGACAAACAAAATGGCAAATGGAATTGAAAGAATGATTGCCGACACCTTTATGGAGATGGCGCAGGGACTGGAGACAGGAAGCTTCGGAAAGCGCCCGAAAGTTGCACTGACCGGAATGGGAAGCGAACATGGAGAAGCAAACTCTATGGCAGCGGCAATTGAAGCGGCAAAAGACGGAATTGATGTATATTATATCGGAACATTAGAAGCAGAAGGCGTAACAACTGTCAAAGTGGCAAACGATGAAGAAGGCCATGATAAGATGGAAGAAATGCTGAAGAATGGAGAAGTAGATGCAGCAGTAACCATGCACTTCCCATTCCCGATCGGTGTATCTACAGTAGGACGCTGTGTAACACCGGCAACTGCAAAAGAAATGTTCATCGCTAATACAACAGGAACATCCAGCACAGACCGTATTGAAGGAATGATCAAAAATGCGATCTACGGAATCATCGCTGCAAAAGCTTGTGGCAAGAAGAATCCGACCGTTGGTATCCTGAATGTAGACGGTGCACGTCAGACAGAGAAAGCTCTGAAGAAACTGCAGGAGAACGGGTATCCGATCGAATTTGCAGAATCAGGAAGAGCAGATGGCGGATGCGTTATGAGAGGAAATGACGTCCTTCAGGCATCCCCAGATATCATGGTAACAGATTCCCTTACCGGAAATATCATGGTGAAGATGCTTTCTTCTTTCACAACAGGTGGAAGCTTTGAAGCAACAGGATTCGGATACGGACCTGGAATCGGAGAAGGATATGAACAGCTTGTTATGATCGTATCCAGAGCATCCGGAGCACCGGTTATCGCAAATGCGATCCGTTACGCAGCACAGCTGGTAAGAGGAAAAGTATTTGAAGTAGCGAAAGAAGAATTTGCAGCTGTTAAGAAAGCTGGATTAAAAGAAATCCTTGATGAGCACAAAGCTTCTCAGAAACCGGCAGCGGCTGAAGAAGAAGTAAAAGAGCCACCGAAGGAAATCGTTACAGCACAGATTCCAGGTATTGAAGTAATGGATCTGGAAGACGCAGTTAAAGTACTGTGGAAACTCGGCATTTACGCAGAAAGCGGAATGGGATGCACAGGACCAATCATCCGTGTATCAGACGCAAACCTTGCAAAAGCTGAGGAAGAACTGAAAAAGAGCGGATATATTAACTAATAAAATCTGCCTTTTTATAAACACTCTCACTCTAATTCAGGAAGATGGGCTTTCCGGTCATAAGACCGGGAAGCCTTTTTCCTTGCGAAAAACTGTTTTTGCAGAAAGATTATACATTATTTGTCACAGATACTGTGAACGGTAATGATTGTACTGTTTTGTGTACGAAAAATTTTTGGTTGATTTTTAGAATAGGAAATAGTATCATGACAGTTATAAATCCGAAAAAGTGAGAGGGAGAAAGTCATGGATACGCAATTATTACTGAAAACGGCGATGCTTGCCGGTGAAATAATGCTGCGAAGCGGAGCGGAAACGTATCGTGTGGAAGATACCATGCATCATATACTGAAGACGGCGGATCACATCGAGATGGCAGAAGTTCTGGTGATCATGACCGGAATTTCCGCGACGATCAAACTGGAGAACGAAAAGGCAGTTACTGTTACAAAGAGAGTAGAAGAACGGGATACCAATCTAAAGCTCGTCGTAGATGTTAATGAGATTTCCAGGCAGTATTGTGGAGATGATCTGACACTAGAGCATGCATATGAGAAGCTTTCGACGTTAAAACAGTTCGAGTTCAGCCGCAAGACAACCAACCTGGCAATGATGGGGGTTGGTGTGGGATTTACAATTTTTTTTGGTGGATCCATTGCAGATACCGGGGCAGCCATCGTTGTAGGACTTTTTCTTGTTGCCTTTGTATCAGCGGGACAGGATCTGAAATTTCACCCATTTATTCAGGATATTTTCGCAGGATTTGGTGTTGCATTTGCCTGCTGCCTTCTAAAAGAAGGTCTGGGTGATCAGATGAATATGGATACTGTTATGATAGGAAGTTTCATGCCTCTTGTACCGGGAATGGCAATCACCAATGCTGTCAGGGATACCTTGCGGGGGGATTATCTTTCCGGTGGTGCAAGAGTGATGGAAGCTTTCTTAAAAGCACTTGGGATTGCAATTGGAATTGGTATTGGGCTGGCGCTTTGCACAAAGATTTTTTAGCAGGAAGGAGAGCAAAAAATGAACAGTACTGTTTTTGAAATGATCATCCGGGTATTTGGAGCGTTTTTGTCTATTTACAGTTTTGCGGTTCTCCTTCAGGTTCCGCGCCACTTTGTTCTTCAGGCTGGTATTGTAGGAGCAATTGGTGGATTTGTTTATCTGCTTGCAATACATTTTGGCAGAGGAGATTTGATGGCATCTTTATATTCAGCAGTTGCAGCTGCAGTTGTTTCGCATATTTTTGCGAGAGTTTATAAGACACCGGTTACGTTGTTTCTGATTGCTGGGGTTCTTCCGACTGTTCCCGGAAACGGGATGTACCAGACGGTTCATTATCTGATCGACGGGAACGAGGCGATGTCCGAATTTTATCTGATCCAGACATTAGAGATCGCAGGCGTGATCTCTCTTGCAATTTTTGTCGTGGATACCTTTTTCCAGGCTTTTCAGAAGAGTGAGTGGAAGCAGAATTCCATGAAGTATGTCCGAAAGATCGTTCCTGGAGCTGAGGAACCCCAAAATACAGAAAAACGGGGAAAATAGTGGCTTCGGAATGCTTGAAGTAAAAAAGGGAATGTGTTAGTATTATAAAGATGAACATATATTTGAATGTCATAGAGAACTGTGAATAGTTTATTTTCACAGTGAAAATAAAACAGAAGTTAAAGAGAGGAACACTAAAATGAAAAAAGTCAGAACAAGATTTGCACCGAGTCCGACAGGTAGAATGCATGTCGGTAATTTGCGTACTGCATTATATGCATACCTGATCGCAAAACATGAAGGCGGAGATTTTATGCTCCGTATTGAAGATACAGATCAGGAAAGATATGTAGAAGGTGCATTGGATATTATTTACAGAACACTGGAGAAGACAGGCCTTGTTCATGATGAAGGACCAGATAAAGATGGCGGTGTCGGACCATACGTTCAGAGTGAAAGACAGGCTTCAGGAATTTACATGAAGTATGCTAAGCAGTTAATTGAACAGGGAGATGCATACTACTGTTTCTGTGATAAAGAACGTCTGGAATCTTTGAAGACTTCTGTATCAGAGGATGGAACACAGATTGTGAATTATGACAAGCATTGTCTGCATCTGAGTAAAGAAGAGATAGAAGCAAACCTTGCAGCCGGAAAGCCATATGTTGTCCGTATCAATATGCCGACAGAGGGAACCACAACTTTCCATGATGAAATTTATGGAGATATTACCGTTCCGAATGCGGAACTGGATGATATGATCCTGATCAAATCAGATGGATATCCGACCTATAATTTTGCGAACGTTATTGATGATCATTTGATGAATATTACACACGTTGTCCGAGGAAATGAATATCTTTCTTCAGCACCGAAGTACAACCGTCTTTACGAAGCATTTGGATGGGAAGTACCGGTCTATGTACATTGCCCGCTGATTACAGATGAGAACCACAAAAAGCTCAGCAAGAGATGTGGACATTCTTCTTACGAAGATCTTCTGGATCAGGGATTTGTAAGTGAAGCAATTGTAAATTATGTGGCACTTCTTGGATGGTGTCCGCAGGATAACAGAGAGATCTTCTCACTGCCGGAACTTGTTGAAGCATTTGACTATCATCATATGAGCAAATCACCGGCTGTATTTGATATCAATAAGCTGAAGTGGATGAACGGGGAATATCTGAAGGCTATGGATTTTGATAAATTCTATGAACTTGCAGAGCCGTATATCAAGAAAGTGATCACAAAGGATTATGATCTGAAAAAGGTTGCGTCTCTGATCAAGAGCCGTATCGAAATCCTTCCTGATATCAAAGACCAGATTGATTTCTTTGAAGCTGTTCCGGAATATGATACTGCAATGTATTGCCATAAGAAGATGAAGACTAACGAAGAGACTTCTCTGGAAGTATTAAAAGAAATTCTTCCAAGACTGGAAGCATGGGATGATTACAGTAATGACGCATTATTCGGGCTGCTGAAGGGATTTGCAGAAGAAAAAGGTTATAAGAACGGATATGTGATGTGGCCGGTAAGAACTGCAGTTTCAGGAAAGCAGAATACTCCGGGTGGAGCGACTGAGATCATGGAAGTTCTTGGTAAGGCAGAATCTGTAGAAAGAATCAAGAATGCAATAGAATTATTAAGCAGATAATATACGGATATAAAAGTATGCATGGGGGACGGATTTCTTTTTTCGCGTAATGCGGAAGAGGAATCCGTTCTGTTGTATTACATATGAGAAGGGGAGTTCATGAAACTAAACAGAGGACAGGATGAAGCGATAAAGCACGGGAATGGACCGTGTATGGTACTGGCACCTCCGGGTTCGGGAAAGACGCTTATTGTCACAGAACGTACCCGTTATCTGATCGAGGAGAGCGGAGTACGCCCGGATCAGATTCTTGTAATTACTTTTACAAGATTTGCAGCACGTGAAATGAAAGAACGTTTTGAAAGGCTGACTGCCGGAAAAAATTATCCGGTAACGTTTGGGACCTTTCACAGTATTTTTTATGGGATTCTAAAATGTGCCTATGGGATTGGTGCGAATAATCTGATGTCTGAAAAAGAGTCCTCTGTACTTTTACAGGAGGTATTAGACCGGACCGATATCGAATCAACACCTGAGGTAGAAGATGAAGAGGAACTGGTGAGAGAACTTCTGCGGGAAGTCGGCATGGTAAAGAACGGACTTTGTCATCTGAAAGATTTTCACAGTAAGTATCTTACACAAGATGAGTTTGCAGAAGTGTTCCGCAGCTATGAGCATCAGAAAAAAGAACTGAAAAAATTTGATTTTGATGATATGTTGGTACAGTGTTATGCACTTTTCCGGAAAAAGCCGGAGATTCTGCAAGGATGGCAGAAGCGTTTCCAGTATATCCTGATCGATGAATTCCAGGATATCAACCGTGTGCAGTATGAAGTGATCCGAATGCTTGCAGCACCGAGGTACAATTTGTTTGTAGTCGGGGATGATGATCAGTCCATTTATGGATTTCGTGGAGCAAAGCCGGAGCTGATGCTTTATATGAAGCAGGAATTCCCGTCACTTCGGACCATTTCGCTGACGGTGAATTATCGTTCTACCGAATTTATTACCGGAGCAGCGGCAAGAGTGATTTTGCATAATGATACTCGTTTTTACAAGCGTGTACAGTCATTTCGGGGAAGAGGACAGAATGTTCATGTGCAGGAAGTCCTGGATGAACAGGAAGAGGCGCAGTATGTAACGGAAGAAATCCAGAAAAAACTGGACCAGGGAATAAAGCCGGGAGAAATTGCTGTACTTTTCCGGGCAGCAGTCCAGGCGCGAATGATTTCGGAAATATTAAGCGAACACCGTATCCCGTTTGAAATGCGAGATTATGTGACCAATTTTTACAGGCATTTTATTGTAAAAGATATGATGGCATATCTGCAGTTGGCAGCAGGAAAGCGGGACAGGTCGCTTTTCCTGACAATCTGTAACCGACCACTCAGGTATCTGGCACGGAACAGTATGGAGAACCGGCAGGTAAATTTTGAGGATCTGCGTAAATTTTATTGCGATAAGGACTGGATGCTGGATATTATTGACCAGTTTGATGTGGATGTCCGTATGATGAAGAATATGGCACCTTATGCGGCAATCCAGTATATCCGGAAAAAGATCGGATATGATGATTTTCTGAAGGAATATGCTGAAAAACATCAGATTTCGTGGAAGCAGCTGATGGATGTGATGGCAGAGCTTGAGGAGAGGAGTAAAAACTTCAAATCCTATGATGAATGGGAAATCCATATTGCAAAATATACGCAGGAGCTGGAAGAACAGCAGGCAAAGGCAAGGAAGATCAAAGGAGAGCGGGAGAATAAGGTACAGCTGATGACGATCCATTCAGCGAAAGGACTGGAATTTGAGGATGTATTTGTGATCCATGCCAATGAGGGTGAGATTCCGCATCAGAAGGCAGAAAAGAAAGACGAGATTGAAGAAGAGAGAAGACTTTTTTATGTAGCATTAACCCGTGCGAAGAATAATCTCTGTATTTCCTATATTACACAAAAAAACGGGAACAGTATCAAACCGTCCCGTTTTGTGGAAGAGCTTTTAGGTCAGAGAATAAAATAATTATTCTTCAATATCAAAGCCTTCAAATTCCTGTGTATCAAGCCATTCATCAAACTTATCCGCAGCGCGGTCATACTCATCATCATCTTCGATATTCTGAAGATCATGATCGGAGCCGCCTGTGGTATCACGGATAAAGCGATAGATCCATACGTCTCCGTCCTCATTTCCACCGTCTTCATCAAGCGGAAGAAGTGCAATGTATTCGGTAGAATCCATATTAAAAGTTGTGATAATGGCGCATTCGATTTCCACATCGTCATCAAGTGTCAGTGTGACAACATCGGATTCAAGCAGATTATGTTCCTTTTCCATTGTTCAGTTCTCCTTTCAATCTGATACTATCACTCTAACAGAGTATGGGGATATTTGCAAGGGAAAAAGTATTGACATTAGCGGTAAAAAAGATACAATAAAAGAAAGGTTTCAGGGAGGTTTATCTATATGAAGAAAAAGATTTTTTCTATCTTTCTTGTGATGGTTCTCTGTATTGGCATGACTGCAGGCTGTAAGAAGAATGTTGGGACAAGCCAGGACAATGCAATAGCAGAAGAGGACGATGACAGCAAGGAAGAGGCAAAAAGCTATCGTTTTGGATTTAGTTGTATTACCATGGAAAATCCATACTATATTACACTTGAGCAGGCACTGAGAGAAGCAGTCGAAGCACAGGGAAGTACGCTGGTGACAAAAGATCCGGCACTGAATGTAGACACCCAGATCGAGCAGATCCATCAGATGATCAAAGACGGACTGGATGCCATTTTTCTGTGTCCGGTATCAAGAGATGCGATCACACCTGCTCTGGAAGAGCTTAAGGAAGCCGATGTTAAGATCATCAATATTGATACGGAAGTTAAGGATACGGATTATATTGAAGCTTTTATTGGTTCGGATAATAAAGCTGCCGGACAGCTTTGTGGAGAAGATCTGATACAGCAGAGTCCGGATGGTGGAAAGATTGTAATTCTTGAAGGTCTTACACAGAATTCTATTGTAGAGAGGATTACAGGCTTTGAGGAAGCAATTGCCGGAAAGGGATTTGAGATTGTAGGAAGAGCAGATGTCAGTGGAGATTTGAACGAGGCAAGAGAAGCAGCTAACAAGATTTTTGCAGAGAATAAGGATGTTACGGCAGTAATGTGCGGGAACGATCAGATTGCGCTTGGGGCACTGGTTGCAGCAAGAACAGCCGGTCTTACTGATGTAAAGATTTACGGGGTAGATGGTTCTCCAGATCTGAAAAAAGAACTTCAGAAGACGGATTCCCTGATTCGCGGAACAAGTGCGCAATCACCGATCAAACTCGGAAAAGAATCGGCCAAAATCGGTTTTGCTATTTTAAACGGGGATGATTATGAAAAGACAACGTATCTGGATGTATTTTTTATTGATGCCTCGAATGTAGATATGTATGGAGTTGACGGATGGCAGTAACAGGGGGAACAGTGGATATGAAGACAGCAGCGGGATTTCCGCTTCCACAGGGATGTACTGTGGAAGGACAGACAGTGAATTTTTCGGTAGCAGTTCCGGAAGGACAGACATGTGAATTGATCATTTATAAAAAAGGTGCCAGGGTATCAGCGTTTTCACAGGAGATGCCATACTCTGATGCGGCAGGAAATCTGCGCTTTCTCTCCGTAGTGTTGGAACATCCGGAAGCTTATGAATATTGTTATAAAATCGGTGGAAAGATAGTTCCGGATCCATATGGAAAGGCATTTTCAGGCAGAGAACACTGGTCTGTGTCAAAGGGAAAGGAAAAGAGAAAACTGCGTACCCGGATCGTAGCAGATACATTTGACTGGGGAAAGTCGCAATTTCCGCATCTGAAAAAGGAAGATGTGATCGCCTACAGTCTTCATGTCCGTGGATTTACAAAACACAGTTCGTCCGGAGTCGCACACAAAGGAACGTTTGACGGAGTTACGGAGAAACTGCCCTATCTTCAAAAATTGGGGATTAACCAGATCCATCTGATGCCGGTTTATGAATTTGATGAGAATCAGAGGCATGTGAATTACTGGGGATATGGAAAAGCATATTTCTTTGCACCAAAAGCATCATATGCGGCAGGAGATCCGGTGAATGAGATGAAGTCACTTGTTCGTCAGATGCATCTTGCAGGGATTGAAGTTATTCTTGAGATGCCTTTCACAGAGGGAACTACGTTTTCTCTGATTTTAGATTGTCTGCGTTACTGGGTGATGCAGTATCATGTGGATGGATTTATTGTGAATCCATATATCTGCAATCCGGATGAACTTGCAAAGGATCCTGTGCTTGCGAAAAGTAAGATCCTCAAAAAAGAAGACGGATTCCAGAATGTGATGCGCCGTTTCTTAAAGGGAGATGAGGGCATGATCCGGGATGTGATCTGCCAGCTGAAGAATCAGGATACACAGCTGTATAATTATATTGCAAGCCACAACGGATTTACGCTCTGTGATGTAGTTTCCTATGATGGAAAGCACAACGAAGCAAATGGTGAGAATAATCTGGATGGTCCGGATTACAATTACAGCTGGAACTGTGGGGCAGAAGGGAACAGCCGGAAAAAGGCGGTTAACGAGTTGCGGAAGAATCAGATATTTAATGCGTTCTTTTTGCTTTTATTTGCACAGGGAATGCCGTGTATCCTTTCCGGGGATGAATTTATGAATACCCAGAAAGGAAATAATAATGCATACTGCCAGGATAATCTGATATCATGGCTTGACTGGAACCAGCTTTCCAGACAGGAGGAATTATATACATTTGTATGTCGATTGATTGCACTTCGCAAAGCCTGTATGAAGCAGATAGCGAAAAAATCAGAAGACACGATGGGCAGAAGCGGAATCCCTCAGATTTCCTATCATGGGGAGGATGCGTGGCAGATGCCGGCAGGGCGTGCAAGCAGACAGCTTGGTGTATTCTATCATGAAGAAAGTACAGAGAAGGACTTTTATATTGCATATAATATGCACTGGCTTTCGCATTCATTTGCACTTCCTTCCCTTCCAAAAGGAATGGAATGGGTGTGCATAGCAGGGACAAAAGAAGGAGTCCTGAATGAAAAAGAAGCAGTTCCGGTAAAAGATAAGAAGGTTCAGCTGGAGGAGCGAACGATCAAAGTTTTTGTTGGAAGGCAGGCTAAAGAATGAAAATCTGGAAACATTTTTGCACCATAACACATCACAAATATCTGGTTATGAAGAACTGCTTTAAGGTAGGACTTTACAGACAGGGACTTTTGCATGATATGTCGAAGTACTCTCCGGCGGAGTTCTGGGTTGGGTGCAGGTATTTCCAGGGAAACCGGAGTCCGAATAACGCAGAAAGAGAAGAAAAGGGCTATTCTTCGGCATGGCTGCACCATAAAGGGCGCAATAAACATCATTATGAATATTGGATTGACTATGGACTGGAAGGGGAACCAATGCTTACCGGGATGAAGATGCCCAAAAAGTATGTGGTCGAGATGTTGATGGACCGGATCGCAGCATCCAAGATTTATATGAAAGATAAATACACGGATACGTCACCGCTTGAATATTATCTTCACGGTATTGCAGGGGACTGGATGCATAAGGATACCAGGGCACTTCTGGAAGAACTTCTCTATATGCTCGCGGCAGACGGGGAAGAGAAAACTTTTGATTATATCCGGAATACCGTGTTGAAAACGAGAGATTATTAGAAAAAGAGGATAAAAACATGGCAGATTTACCAAAGGATCCAATGATCCTTCTGAGTGTGGTCAATACAAAATTACGGGATTTTTATGCAGATCTGGATACTCTTTGCCAGGAGATGCAGATTGAGAAAAAAGAACTGACAGAGAAACTGGCATCCATTGATTATGAATATGATGCAGAGCTGAACCAGTTTGTATAGAGAGGTTAATAACATATGAATAATATTGATTTTGATGCAATAGATCTTACCAAAGAAGCTCCGGTCACTGAGCCGGAGAGACAGTACTATTACATTGCCAAAGCGCGGAAGTATGTAAGCGAAAAAGCACAAGAGATCGGAAGAAATCTGACTTTTTGCGTGACGACTTTCGGTTGTCAGATGAACGCTCGTGACTCCGAAAAGCTGGTCGGTGTTCTGGAACTGATCGGATACAAGGAAGAGCCGGATGAAGAGAAAGCAGACTTCGTTATCTACAACACCTGTACTGTCCGTGAAAATGCGAATCTGCGTGTTTATGGACGTCTGGGACAGCTTGGTGCAAAGAAGAAAAAGAATCCGCATATGTTCATCGGACTCTGCGGATGTATGATGCAGGAACCGACTGTTGTAGAGAAGATCAAGAAGAGCTATCGGTTTGTTGACCTGATCTTTGGAACTCACAATATTTATAAATTTGCAGAACTGATCGTGACAAGATTTGAATCTGAGAGAATGGTGATCGATATCTGGAAGGATACCGATAAGATTGTGGAGGATCTTCCGAGCGAACGTAAATTTTCCTTCAAATCCGGTGTTAACATCATGTTCGGATGTAACAATTTCTGCAGCTACTGTATCGTACCGTATGTGCGTGGACGTGAGAGAAGCCGTAATCCAAAAGATATCATTCGCGAGATTGAAGGACTTGTGGCAGATGGTGTGGTAGAAGTTATGCTCCTTGGTCAGAATGTAAACTCTTATGGAAAGAATCTGAAAGAGCCGATGACATTTGCACAGCTTCTTCAGGAGATTGAGAAGATTGAAGGACTGGAGAGAATTCGCTTTATGACTTCCCATCCAAAGGATTTATCAGATGAACTGATTGATGTAATGGCACATTCCAAGAAAATCTGCAAGCATCTGCATCTTCCGGTTCAGTCAGGAAGCAGCAGGATCCTGCAGAAGATGAACCGCCATTACACCAAGGAGCATTATCTTGAGGTGGTAAGAAAGATCCGCGAAGCAGTGCCGGATATTTCCCTTACAACGGATATCATCGTCGGATTCCCTGGGGAGACAGAGGAAGATTTCCAGGATACTCTGGATATTGTAAGACAGGTGCGTTATGACAGTGCCTTTACTTTTATCTATTCCAAGAGAACAGGAACCCCTGCGGCAGCAATGGAAGATCAAGTTCCTGACGACGTGGTAAAAGACCGTTTTGATCGCCTTTTAAAAGAGGTGCAGCAGATTTCAGCGGAAGTATGCTCTGTACATCAGGGAACCACACAGGATGTGCTGGTAGAAAGTGTCAACGATCATGATCCGTCATTGGTGACAGGACGAATGAGCAACAACCTCCTGGTACATTTCCCGGGAGATGAAAGCATGATCGGTAAGATCGTGACAGTTTACTTAAAAGAGGCAAAAGGTTTCTATTATATGGGAGAACTCTGTAAATAAATCCAATGATTTGTGATAAAATCCAAAAGAAACGCTCATGCTATGTAAGAGATTTGCATAGTGAGGGCGTTTTTTATGGTGAAAAGAGTGAGTAAAAGGGTAAGTGAAATAGTCTTTCTGATAGCAGCAGGGGGAAGCATCTATTATCTGATCGAGATCTGGTTTCGTGGATTTTCTCATTGGACCATGTTTGTGCTTGGGGGAGTTACATTGACATTTTGTAGTTTTCAGGGCGAGGTAATGCACTGGTCTGAGCCGATGTGGATTCAGATTATCCGGGCAGTGCTTTTCCTGACATCCCTGGAATTCATGACGGGGATTATCTGTAATAAATGGCTGAAGATCGGGATCTGGGATTACCGGGATCAGCCGTTCCAACTGTGTGGCCAGATCTGCCTGCCGTTTATGGTGATGTTTTCAGGACTTTTGTGCCTGGCGATCGTGCTTGGAGGAGTGGTGCTCTGGGGTGTATATGGGGAGGAAAAGCCGGAGTTTCATGTATTGTAAAAGATGATTTTTGAGGTGTTATTATGTCTTTTGTATTATATGGTTATCAGTAGATCTTACTTTTCAGGTTGTTTATCATAATTTTGGAACACCTCAAGATATAAAAATCCAAAAGATCATGGAAGTGTTTAATTGTTAATAAAATTCCGAAAATGGAATTTTCTATATGTGAAAAATGACGAAAAAAAGATGAAAAGAGTCATGGGAAACCAAATTCTTTTCATCTTTTTTTGTGTATGGTTACAAAAATGAGTATAAATGCATTTTGTTAAATGTAAAATGATGACAATTTTGGGGAAATTCAGTAAGATACAAGAAAGGTTCAAGATAAAAACAAGTGAATATAATCATGGAAAAAGGAGGGCAGCAGGAAAAATCGGGGAAAATATAAACTGTTTTTTATTGAATGAGAAGTATATGTTATTTGGAGGAAAAATAAAAATGAATCAATATGATGAAGCCTTAAAAAAGGAGACCGCGTTTTTAGGTCAGCCTAGGGGGGGGTGGGGACTCTCAGTTTTGTACAGCTTTGTTCATCTTTTTCAAGCTACGCAATGAATGCCGTAATGATCTATTACCTGTATGCAAATGCACCTGCAGGTCTTGGATTCGATAAAGCGGATGCAGCACAGTTGATTTCTTTATACGCAACTGTAGTCGGGATGACAACCATCATCGGAAGCTATGTCTGCGATCGTATCCTTGGATGTCGTAGGTCACTGCTTGTAGCCAGAGTTACCGGATTTATCGGTTATACTTTACTTGCATTTCCACTTGGGGTAGTAGGATATGCAGCAGCTATGGGATGTATGGTATTCAGTTCACTCTTCGCAGGAAGATGTATCGAAACTCTGATCGGTAAATTCTACGATGAGAACGATGGAAGACGTGACAGTGCTTTCACAATTTCTTACGTAATTTCCAATATCGGTGCAGCAGCTCCGGCCCTTGCAGGTGTAATCGCAGCGAAATGCGGATATCACGCAGCATTCGCATTATCAGCAGTTCTCTCATTCTTAGGTACTGTTGCTTATATTGCTACTTACAAAAAATTCTTCGGAAATATCGGTCTGGAACCGGATGATCCGCTTCCGGCAGATAAGAAACGTTCTTTTGTTGTAAAAATGCTTATTGTTGTTGCTATCGTAGGAACAGTTTTAGCAGTTTCATTTGCAACAGGAAAGCTGAAAATATCTTCCTTTGCAAACGTAGTAAGTACTATTTCCATCTTTATCCCGCTTGCTTATCTTGTCTTCATCTATTCCAGCAAGAAGACAGAAAAGCACGAGAAAAAGAAAGTACTTTGTCTGCTTCCACCATTTATCTGTAACGCCGTTACACTTTTGATCTGGACACAGACAATTTCAATCCTTGCTATCTTCTATGAAGAAAAAGTAAACCGTGTGATCTTCGGAGTAGAAATTCCGGCAGCTTCCTTCCAGACAATCCCGGCAATTTTTGCCGTTTGCTTCGG
>OKSA01002783.1_pt1 | contig 13687 bp, 10 predicted proteins | sample 1601181 | NCBI WGS metagenome assembly OKSA01 (sample SAMEA3541538, study PRJEB24748) | human gut metagenome | biome: human gut; feature: human-associated habitat; material: faeces | place: China | collected 2012
AATGGAATAATCTGATGATGGAAAACGCTTCCGTGCCGTTCCTGACACGGAAGCATTTTCTATCATTTCCAAGAGTTTATCGCGTTTGCTTCTGTACGGCAGAACCACGAGAAAAGAACGATTCCTGCTATCAAAAAATCTCATTTTTCTCTATATTAATCTCTATATTAAAAAGACAGTGCCAAGGAGGACAGGCTCATGACAACCGTTCTGATCGACGCCGACGGCTGCCCGGTCGTCGACCTGACCATCCGCATTTGCCGCGCTCACAGCGTTCCGGTTTTGATTTTGTGCGATACCGCCCACCGCATCAAGCGGGACGGAGCCGAAACCATAGTCTTCGACAAGGGCGCGGACAGCGTGGATTTTGCCCTCGTCAACCGTGTGCGTCCCGGGGACGTTGTCATCACGCAGGATTACGGACTCGCTGCCATGTGCCTGTCCCGCCGTGCGCGTGTCCTCAATCAGAACGGTCTGGAATACACGGCGGACAACATTGAATGGCTGCTCGAACAGCGTCATCACAATAAAAAGCTCCTTCGTGCCGGCAAGCACCCGAAGGGGAGTGCGAAACGGACGAAGGAGCAGGGCATAAAGTTTTCAGAAACACTGAAAAAGATTTTGAATTGCAAACATTGATTGATTTTCATACATATCACCGCGGATGGTCTTTTTTAGAAGATTTTCGCTGTATCTCCCTGTATTCAGCACCCGTCCTTGCAACTTTCTACCCAATATGATACTATTCTATAAAATCTCTTATTCTTCTCAGAAGCTTAAACAATAACGGTAAAATGACATGGAAGTTTTGCTTACAGGAAACACGATGTTTCTGACAAAGGAATGGATCGAGGAAGCCTTTCCCGATGATCACGTTCTGACGACACATCGCAAAGACGATATGCTTTCGGACACTCGCATAAAATCAGTTATTCTGGATAGCAGGCAGCTGTTGGATCGGCTTTACACTACCTACGATTTTGACCGGATCGTCTACTTTTCAGAATATCTGTTGCCTCACAACAACCCGGAAGGCGAGCTGGATCGGCTTCGCCGCGTTTTGCAGGAGTTCCGGGAGAAGGAAGTGGAGCTGATCTACTTTTCCGGCCCGGAGAGCGTCCTGACACCGCCCACAAGTCAATCCATACTGACGCGAACGGCAGAAGAGCTTTGTCTGCACTATGCAAAAACAAGCAAGATCCAGGTCAAGGTTTTCCGGCTTCCCTACATCTACAGCATTTCGGCATCTGGGCCGAAATGCTTTGAGCGGCTTTTCCAGCAGATCCCCACCGAAAAGGTTTCGTTTGACGAGCAAGCCGCGCAGCCTGTTTACGCACTCTGTTTTGACGAACTGGCCAGCCTTGTAAATCGCGTGTTTGATACATGGACGCCTCAGCCGGAGCTTTTCACACTTCCGGAGGTATTTCACATCGACTGCCGGATGCTGGGCACCGCGCTGCAAAAACTACGCCCGACACTGGAAGTGACCTACGGTACCGATACGCTCCAGACGTATCCTGCAGACGACAAGGTGGTACGCAACCGATATGGGTGGTTTCAACGCTATTGTCTGCTGGACGACCTGCCACAGATCTATCATGCATGGCAGAAAAGCCAAACGCCGAAAAAGCCGCTGCTCCACCGGATAGTCGATACTCTGCGCAATCAGATCCGGCTGCTGCGCTTTCTCGAGATCTTGTTGGCATCGGGGGTCACGGAACTTCTGGTACAGCTTACCCACACAGACGCGCAATTCCAGATGGTTGATTTCCGGTTGGCTTTCGTAATGCTTATCGGCACTGTATACGGCCTGAACGCCGGTGTGTTTGCAGCTTTTCTCGCGTCTCTTTCTTTGATTTTTGGATACTTTCGGCAGGGAATGACGCTTGTACTGCTGTTTTACGAGCCGTCCTACTGGCTGCCGTTCCTTATTTATTTCATAATAGGTGCTTCCTGCGGATATGTGCAGCTGCGCAATACGGAAACCTCGCGCTTTGTACAGAATGAAAACAACCTGCTGCGGCAGCGGCTTCAATTTACGCAGGAGCTCTATGAGGACACCTTGGAGGATAAGCAGCTTTTCCGGCATCAGATCCTTGGCCGCAGAGACAGTTTTGGAAAGATCTATACTGTAACGCAGCAGCTGAACACCCTGCAGCCGCAGGAGATTTACCGCAAGACCATACAGGTCATGGAAGATATTTTGGAAAACCACAGCCTCACGATCTATCACTTGGAAAAGGGGTATGCCTTTGCGCGGCTGACCGCAGCAAGCTCCGGATTGCAGCCTGCTCCTGCCCGTTCACTTGCCGTTGATAAATACATCGATGTGTTTCGTGCCATTGAACAGGATGGTGTGTGGGTCAATCGGACGTTTGCTCCGGATCTTCCCATGTATGCAGCCGGTGTACGCCAGAACGGTTCGATCGTAGTGCTCATCAGCCTGCGGACAGCCGGGGAAAACCAGATGACACTCTATTATCAGAACCTGTTCCGCATCCTGTGTGGTCTGGTAGAAACCGCACTGATCCGCGCTTTTGAATATGAAAGTGCCATTCAGGAAACATGGTATCTTCCGGGCACCTGTCTGATGCGGCCCGTGCCATTCGCGGAGCAGCTCGCAAACGCCTGCACCTTACAGGAGGACAAGATGGCGCAGCATCTGCTGCTGCGCGTCTCCGGTAAGTTTGCAACTTCAGAGGAATTTTATGCGCAGTTGGAGCGCAGCATCCGCAGCAGCGATATTGCCGGACTTGGCACAGACGAGAACGTTTACCTGCTGCTGAATCAGGCCACAGAGGAAAACCTGCCGCTCCTTACCCAGCGCATGGCCGAAAAAGGATTTCAGGTCACATCTGTATCGTTGGATGGACAGCACCGCCTGATCGCTGCTGCAAAAAAGGATCCTGTTAATGAATGCTAGTATTTCAACATTGGTATTGTTACTTTTTCATCTTTTGGTCTGTCTTGTGCTATGGCTGCTTATACGCTGCGGTATTCTGGATATAAAGGGATACTTTTTTCCGGTGATTCTGTTGATCCCCATCTGGGGGCCTTTGTGCGTTCTGATCCTGCACACCAACCGGGCATTATTTGGCGATGACCTGCTGGAAAAGACGTTGGAAAAAATGCACATCAACGAAGAGATCCACCGAAGCATTCTTGTTCCCGGAAACGCAGACGAGGAGCAGGTCATTCCGCTGGAAGAAGCTCTTCTGGTAAACAACCCCCTTCAAAAGCGGCAGCTGATCCTCTCAGTTCTGACAGAAGCTCCTACCAGTTATTATCACCTTTTGCAGCAGGCCCGGCTGAATAACGACAGTGAGGTTGTGCACTATGCTTCCACTGCTCTGGCGCAAATTTCCAAGGAAGCTGATCTCACACTGCAACAGCATGAACAGCAATATGCTTCTGACCCGGACGACCCTGATATCCTGTGCAGTTACTGCGATTATCTGGAAAGCTACATCGAATCCGGGTATGTGCAGGGCCGTGCGGCCGAGATCCAGCAGCGCCAGTTGGAGCGGCTGCTGAAAAAACGCATCGGCACGCGTCGGGATTTTACCTTGGGGTGCAAGCTGGCTTCTGTTCAGTTAGACTTAGCGGAATATGATACCGCCCGCCAGACCATTGACGCACTTTCCGAACGCTGGCCGCAGAGAGAAGAGCCTTGGCTGCTCCAGCTGCGAATGGCCGCCATACTGCACAATGGCACTGCGATCCAGGACATTCTGCACAAAATCAAGGAGCAGAATGTCTATCTTACCTCCAAAGGACAGGAAATCGTAAATTTCTGGTATGGCAAAGAGGATTCCAAATGAAACTCCGCTTTCTATCAAAACTAAAACAATTTCGCTGGAGCAAACTGCTGCTGATCTGGCTGGTATTTCTGCTGATTGCCGGCGTGCTTTTTGCAGAGCGCTGCGGCATAAAGTATGCATCAACCAATTTCAAGATCGATTACCTGAGCCGGACCTCTGTGCTGCCGGCTCAAAATGCGTTATTTGGCCAGCCGGTCACCAATCTCCTGTTGTATGACAGTACCCAGGACAATGTGTCCGAGGCAAAAAAGCAGTTTGATCAGATCCTTCTGGACATGAAAGTCAGCACACAAGCAGTGGATATTTCCAAATCGTCCACTCTCCTTCCGGACTTTTCCAATTACAAGACGGTTGTGGTGTTAGTGCCTGATCTGGATGTACTGGGACAGGATCTGATCACTTTGATGAACTGGGCACAACAGGGCGGCAGCATCCTGTTTGCTATGACGCCGAGCAAAACCTCCTATTTTGACGTAATTTCTCTGAAACTGGGTGTGCTTTCCTCTTCCTGGAACTGTAAACTTGCAGAGAGCATCGTTCCTGCGGAGGAATTTATGCTTGGCGGTGGACAGCGCTATGAATTCAGCGACCCGTTTGAGTCCGCTCTGAGTGTCAGCCTCCGGGAAGAAGCCACAGTGCATGCCCGTACCGGAGACGAGGGCACGCCGCTGGTGTGGAGTGTTTCACTGGGCAGCGGAAGAATCGTGGTAGACAATATCGGCATTTACGACAAAATCATGCGCGGTATCTATGCAGCATCCTTCAGCTTGCTATGCGATGCCACTGCTTACCCTGTCATTAACGGTTCCGTGTTCTATCTGGACGATTTTCCTTCTCCTGTTCCCGGCGGTGATGGCACCTATATCCGCAGAGATTACAGCATGAGCATCAGCGACTTTTACAGCAAAGTCTGGTGGCCGGATCTGGTGCAGCTGGCGCAGAAATACGGAGTTCGTTTTACCGGTGTCATGATTGAAAACTACGAGGATGACACCGTGGATGAACCGACACGTCAAAAAGATACACAGCAGTTTCGTTATTTTGGAAGCCTTCTGCTGCGGCAGGGCGGCGAGATAGGGTTTCACGGTTACAACCACCAGCCTCTGGTGCTGCCAAATACCGATTACAAGGGTCTGTACGCCTATCGGCAGTGGCCCAGCGAAGAAGCCATTACAGCCGCCATGGAAGAGCTGATTGAATTTCAGCAAACCGTTCTCCCTTACACGAATGGCACGGTATATGTTCCGCCCTCCAATATTCTCTCTGCCGAAGGCCGACGGTTGCTTGGCACAAAAGTTCCGCAGATCCGTACCATTGCCAGCACCTATTTTAAAGACGGCACAGATCTGCCCTATGTACAGGAGTTCGGTGTGGCAACGGATGGTATCGTGGAGCAGCCTCGTATCGTGTCCGGTGGTATGGTTGGTGATACTTATATGCGCCTAGCGGCTATGAGTGAGCTGAATATGCACTATGTCAGCACGCATTTTATGCACCCGGATGACTTGTTGGATGAAGACCGCGGTGCAGCGGAAGGCTGGGAAGTGTACAAAGGCGGTCTGGAGGACTATCTGAAATGGCTCAGCACCTCTGCACCGGATCTTCGCCGTCAGACCGGGACCGAGTGTTCCGGTGCCATCCAACGGTACGCGCAGCTGACCGTTGCGCTGGACAGCACCGACACCGCGTGGACCCTGCATCTCGGCAATTTTGTCGATGAAGCATGGCTTTTCTTCCGTGCCAATGAAGGAACGCCCGGCCGCGTAACAAATGGCGAGCTGACCCATCTGACCGGAGATCTCTACTTGCTGAAGGCCACCGCCGAAACAGTGCACATTGAGCGGAAAGGAGCATGAACCGAATGCGGATCTGTCTGATTCTGGAAGGCTCCTACCCTTATGTGCATGGCGGTGTTTCCACCTGGATGCACGCCTATATTCAGGCCATGCAGGAGCACGAGTTTGTGCTGTGGGTCATTGGCGCAAAAGCGGAAGGACGCGGCAAATTCGTCTACGACCTTCCATCCAATGTTGTTGAGGTGGAAGAGGTATTTCTGGACGATGCCTTACGCCTGCACGGAGAACATGTGCCCGTTTTGTTTACCGAAGAAGAGCGTACTGCCTTGCGGGAATTACTGCGGCTCGGAACGCCGGACTGGGACGTGCTGTTCCGGCTGTTTCAGCAGAAAAAGGTGCATCCTCTCTCCTTTCTGCAGAGCCGGGAGTTTATGAAACTGTTTACCGATATCTGCTTGGAGGAATATCCCTATGTCCCCTATGCTGACGCTTTTCACACCATGCGCTCCATGCTGTTGCCGGTGTTGTACCTGCTGACCGGACGCGTGCCAAAAGCGCAGATCTATCATGCGATCTCCACCGGATATGGCGGCCTGTTGGCCTGTCTGGGCGGCAGCATGAACCATGCGCCGGTGCTTCTGACAGAGCACGGCATCTATACGCGCGAGCGCGAAGAAGAGATCATCCGTGCCGACTGGGTCGTTCCCTCTTTCAAAAGCCGTTGGATCCGCTTCTTTTATATGTTGTCCGAGGATATCTACCGCAGAGCGTTCCGGGTAAGCAGTCTGTTCTATAACGCCCGCCGTACTCAGATCGAAATGGGCTGTGATGGCAGCAAATGCATCGTTATCCCCAATGGCGTGCAGTATCAGCGCTTTTGCGACATCCCGCTCAAGCCTGAGGACGGTTGGGTCGATATTGGCGCTGTAGTGCGTCTGGCCCCTATCAAGGATATCAAAACCATGATCTACGCCTTCTTTGAGCTTTCCTCCCGGGTTCCGCAGGTTCGCCTGCACATCATGGGCGGCGTGGACGATGAGGACTATGCGCAGGAGTGTTATGCCCTGGTGAAGCAGCTCCGGCTGGACAATCTGATCTTTACCGGACGTGTGGACGTGGTGCAGTACATGCAAAAGCTGGACTTTACTATCCTGACCAGTATCTCGGAAGGTCAGCCACTTTCCGTACTGGAATCCATGGCTGCACGCCGCCCCTGCGTGACGACTGAAGTGGGCTGCTGTCGGGAACTGCTGGAAGGCGCGCCCGGCGATGATCTGGGGGTAGCGGGGTACTGTGTGCCGCCCATGTACCGGCAGGGTCTGGCAGATGCCATGGAGCGGATGTGTGCCAGCCGTGCCCGTCGGGAAGAAATGGGGCGCATCGGTCAGCAGCGCGTAGACCGATATTTTCATCACGAACAAATGTTAGACAACTATCGGAAGATGTACCAGGCAACTGCAGAGCATTTTCATTTGGAGTAACAAATGGCAGGAATCGGATTTGAATTAAAAAAGTTATTTCGGCGCAAGGGTTTGTTTGCATGGCTGCGCGCCTACGGCTATGCCGGCATCATCTGCACCGGACCGATGCTGCTGGGTATTGCGCTGCAGCTTGGTATTCTGTTGCTGTGCAGCTGGGCCGGGGCCGAGCGTACCCAGCAGGACTTGCTGGTGTGTATGGTCACCTATACGCTGCTGTCCTCGCTGACTGTCACCAGCTTTTTCTCCATGCCTGTGACCCGCTATCTGGCCGATATGCTGTACGAAGAACGCGAGGATGCAATTCTCCCCTCTTTCTGGGGATCCAGCGTCCTGATGCTGCTGATTGGCTGCATCCTGTACGGCATCTTTCTGTTGTTCTCCGGCGCAACGCTCCTGCAGGGGCTGTTATGTTTATGGCTGTTTGCCGAGATGATCCTGAACTGGAACGGCATGAGCTACCTGACCGCTATCAAGGATTACCGGGGCATCCTGTGCTCCTTTCTGGCGGCGATCGCGCTGTCTTTCGGGCTGGGATATCTGCTCGTCTTTATTCTGGGTGCTCCTGTACTGGAAGGCATGCTGTTTTCCATTACGATGGGGTATGGCCTGATGATGGTGTGGGATGTGGTGCTGCTCTACCGCTATTTCCCGCAAAGCGATGACAGCCCATGGACCTTTCTGCGCTGGGTCGATCGGTTTCTGCCTCTGGCGTTTACCGGCCTGTGCACAAACCTCGGCCTGTTCTCCCATCTGGTCCTATATTGGTCCGGGCCGATCGGCGTGCAGGTAAAGGGCCTGTTTTACGGTGCACCTTACTACGACGTTCCGGCTCTGATCGCCTTTTTAAGCATCCTGATCACCAGCATCAACTTTGTGGTGTCTGTAGAGGTAAACTTCTATCCGAAATACCGGGATTATTACAGCCTGTTCAACGATGGCGGTGTTGTGGGCGATATCGTTACCGCTGAAGAAGAAATGCTGGCAGTGCTCAACCGGGAGCTTCGCTTCACTGCCCTCAAGCAGCTGTTCTGTACGGCAGGGGTCATTTCACTGGCGGGCACGCTGCTGAATCTTTTACCGCTTGGCTTCAATGATCTGATGCATGGCTATTTCCGGACATTGTGCGTGGGATACGGCTTATACGCCGTTGGTAATACGGTGCTGCTGATCCTGCTTTACTTTACAGATTATCTGGGTGCTGTTCTGGCGGCAGCTGTGTTTGCAGCCAGCACCACTGCCTTTACCCTGCTCTCACTGCTCTTCAACACAGCATTTTATGGTTTCGGATTTCTGGCAGGTGCAGCGCTTTTTTATCTGGTTGCTCTGTTTCGTCTGGATGCCTTTACCGCCAACCTGCCCTATCGGGTATTGGGTCAGCAGCCTATCGTAGCCGAAACCAAAGAACATCTTTTTACACGCCTTGGCATTTTTCTTGAAAAACAGGATGCCAAAACAGCAAGGCAGACCATCAGGAGGGAAAATCGATCACATGAATGAGGAGTTTCTGATTTCGCGCCGCAGGATGCTGGGGTTGAGCGTTGCGCTGGCTGGTCTGTGCGCAGGCTGCGCAGTTTTACCTGTGGAAAGTGACAGCGCCGGATCCGCTGCCGCCAGTGCAGAAAGCAACCAGTCCATTGAAAAGGCTCCCGCATCTGAAATCAACAGTGTCCACCTGCGCGACAACGCAGAGCTGTACAACGTCTACGATGACAGCGGCATTGTGACGATGTATCTTACCGTGAGCCGCGGCAATGACAGCGAAAATACAAACCACAGCTGGGCAGAGATCAACCATTATTCCGCTTACGACTACACGGCGATGGGCGTAGCACGCTATCAGGTGAATGGTCTTTTGCAGGTGGGCGATGAAAACGGCCCCCTTGCCGGCGAAGTTGGTTACGATACACTTGCCCCAAATGCCACGGTACAAATACGCGGTCAGACTTCCAGCCGTTATACTCAGAAAAACTACAAGGTCAAATTAAAGAAAAACAAAGGCAGCTGGCGAGGCCAGCGCACGATCGCACTGAATAAGCATCAGGGTGAGGGACTGCGCTTCCGTAACAAAATGGCCTATGACCTTATTAAAGGCATCGACCAGATGATGGGCTTGCGCACCCAGTTCGTTCATCTTTATGTGAAGGATCTGACCGATAGCGCCAGCGGTGTTTTTGAGGATTATGGTTTGTACACGCAGGTAGAACAGCTGAATAAAACAGCCCTTAAGGCGCACGGTGTGGATCCAAACGGACAGCTGTATAAAATCAATTCTTTTGAGTTCTACCGATATGAAGATGTCATTCGTCTTACAACAGACCCAGCATATGACCAAACTGCGTTCGAAAAGCACTTGGAGATAAAAGGAGACAGCGACCATTCCAAACTGATCAAAATGCTGGATGTTCTCAATGATGAATCCTCTTCTATGGACGATGAGCTATTTGTAACGTACTTTGATAAAGAAAACATTGCATATTGGATGGCATTTCAGTTGTTAACCGGCAATACGGACACCCAAAATCGCAACGTCTACTTGTACAGCCCTCAAAACTCCAGCAAATGGTACTTGTGGGACTGGGACAATGACGGTATGCTCCGCCGCCGGGAACGTGAGATCATTAACTTCTCCGACTCCGAAAGTTGGGAACGTGGTGTAAGCAATTACTGGGGCAATGTCCTGTTCCGGCGCTGTCTGCAAACGCAAAGTTACCGCGATCTGCTGGATACCGCCATGAAGGAGCTTTATGCTTACATGAATGAGGAACGCATTCAGTCCATGATGGAGCATTACCGAAGCGTAACGGAAAAATATGTCTGGCAGATGCCGGACCGAATGAACGTTCCCATCACACATGACGAATACGAAGAGGTCCTGAAAAGTATCTGGCCGGAAATTGATGAAAATTATAATTACTATTGGGAGAGCTATCGCAAACCCATGCCATTTTATATTGGCGAGCCGCAGGTGGTAAACGGCTCCCTTCTGCTGACCTGGGACCCCTCTTATAACTTCGAGATTGAAAACATTTACTATACTGTTGAGCTTGCAAAGGATTATCTGTTTACGACTACGTTCTTTCGGCAGGAGAATCTGATCCTGCCAGAGCTTACCATGGATACGCTCCCGGCCGGGCAGTATTTTTTGCGCGTAAGAGCGACCAATGCCTCTGGTTATACGCAGGATGCCTTTGACTACTATGTTACCGAAGCAGGCAAGCATTATGGCATGCTCTGCTTTTACGTCCAGCCGGACGGCAGCATTGCGGAGGACACCTATGAAGATGTCTAAGCCTCAGATATCGATGCTGTATCATCAGTTGTTGGCCCCTCCACGATGCACAGGCACAGAGCACTATCGTCATGAACTAAAGTATCTTATCTCGTGGGCTGACAAGGCCGAGCTGACCGCGCGGATGTCCCCTATCCTCAAACTGGACCCCCATGCAACGAACGGCGGCTACTTCATTCGCAGCTTATATTTTGACGATTACTGGAACACCGCTTATGAAGAAAAGGATGCCGGCGTGCTGCTGCGCAAGAAATACCGCATCCGCATTTATAACTGCAGCGACCGCAGCATCAAGCTGGAGCGAAAGAAAAAATTTGGCAGTTATATCTATAAAGAAGCCGCGCCTCTGACCCACGCAGAGTTTGATTCCATTCTCGCCGGGGACTATGATTTTCTCCTGCATAGCCGTTACCGCCTGTGTCAGGAGTTCTATACCGAGTGTATCTGTAACATGCTGCGTCCCCGTGTTATTGTAGACTACGACCGCGAGCCATGGATCATGGATGCCGGTACGGTACGCATCACCTTTGATACGGATGTACGCGCCGCAGTTGGCAGCCGGGATATCTTCGACTCCACGCTTCCTGCGCTTCCGGTGCTGGAACCGGGTAAGCTGGTAATGGAAGTAAAATTTACAGAATATCTGCCCCAGATCGTCCGGAATCTTCTGCCGCCCCGTGCGCAGGAGCTTACGGCTGTATCAAAATATGTCCTCTGTTGTGACAAAACCGCCTATATGAACGGATTTGCTTACTGGCAGGAGACCTGAGCCCTATAGAAAGGAACCTTTCGCCCATGAGCACAAAAGACTTTATCAAAAAATCCGTCCTGAACACCTTTACCCAATACGATGCTCCCAAACTGGCGCTTGCCCTGCTGACTGCACTGGCATTGGGAATCCTCATCTATCTTGTCTATCGGCAGTTTTATACCGGCGTTGTATATTCCCGCAGCTTTGCTGTCACGTTGGTTGGCATGTGTGTGCTGACCTGCATGGTAACGCTGGCCATCAGTACCAACGTTGTCATCTCCCTTGGTATGGTCGGTGCGTTGTCTATCGTCCGCTTCCGTACTGCCGTCAAAGACCCTCTGGATCTGTTATACCTGTTCTGGTCGATCACTACCGGCATTACAGCCGGTGCCGGTATGTACGCATTGGGCCTTGTAACAGCCGTTGTCATGATCGGGATGATCCTCTTTTTCTACCACTGGCAGGCCAAAGGCAGAGTGTACATTGCTGTCATTCACTATCTTGGTACAGACGCAGAAGACGATATCGTTCGTGCCTTTGGCCGCTGCAAATTTGTGGTAAAGTCCAAGACCATGCGCAAGGATAGCACCGAAATGGCGGTAGAGGTATTCAGCAAAGACCCGAATCTGGAATTTACAGATCGCCTGCGCGCCGTAAATGGCGTACAGGATGTTACACTGATCCAATATAATGGCGAATACCATGGATAAGCTTTCAAAAGGTTTCGTATCTGCGGTTTGTCTGCTTGGGGTGGGGTTTGGTATGGTTCGGAATATGATCTGCACGCGTACCTATCAGGAAGATCCGTCTGCCTTTGCCAACGCACAGATCGGCTACGCTCCAATGGCAGGCAGTACGGACCATCCGAATGCCACATTGCGCTATCTGGAGCTGACATGGCGAGAGGTGGAACCAACGGAAGGCCAGTATGCGTGGGATGCTATCGAACAGCGGTACGGACTTGCCGCCCTGCGCGAGCAGGGCATCCATCTGGTACTGCGGTTCGTTTGTGACGTACCCGGCCAGAAGAAGCACCTTGATATTCCGGAGTGGTTATATGCTCAGACTGCCGATGGCAGCTGGTACAGTACCTCGTATGGCAAAGGTTATTCCCCGGATTATGCAAACGATATCCTTCGTGCCGCACACCATAAAGTTGTTTCAGCCTTGGCCGAGCATTTTGACGCAGATGGCTTTGTGACTTATGTAGAACTGGGCAGTCTCGGCCACTGGGGCGAATGGCATATCAAAAGCAGCGATGGTCTTGTACCTATGCCGGACGAAACCATTCGGGATCAATATGCAACAGACTATCTGAATGCATTTTCCAATGCAAAGCTCCTGATGCGGCGACCATTCAACATCGCTGTAAGTAACCGGCTTGGTCTTTACAACGATATGACCGGCCACGAAAAGGACACCAATGAGTGGCTGAACTGGATCAAAAACGGCGGCTGGTACGGCAAAGAAGCGAATGGACTTTCTGCTATGCAGAATTTCTGGCAGGATGCGCCCGTAGGCGGCGAGTTTACCAGCAGCCTGCCGATGGAGGAGCTGCTGGACACAGAGCTTTCCCGCACACTGCAGCTATTGGATGCTTCTCACATGAGCTTTCTTGGTCCGAAAGCAGCACAGCCTGCATATTCACAGGGATATCAGGCGGTCTTAAAGCGTTTGGGCTACCGGCTCCGTGTGACAACACTGAAGCTGATGCCGCATGACGGAGAAGCTGTGGTCAGCTTGACTGTGGCAAATGAGGGTGCCGCCCCATTTTATTGGGATTGGGCAGCGAATCTTTATCTGGAGAGCGCAGACGGTACCACGCTAAGCACGGTGCAGCTTCCTCTTTCTCTTCCGAAATTGATGCCCGGCGAAACGCAGACCGTAGAGGTTGTTCTGAAGGAAGTTGATCTATGGGCGCTCTTATTGCTTCACAAGGAGCACCTGACGATTGGCATTGTAGATCCCATGACCGACCGTGATGCCGTGCGATTTGCTATGAATGCACCGCAACAAAACGGACGAACCGTTTTGTTTTAATTGTTCCACTGTATCATTACACCGCTTGATCAGGCAAAGGCACAGTTCGATGTGAACTTCTTCGGCACAGTCAATGGGAACAAGGCGGTCCTGCCGTACATGCGCGAAGCAGGAAAAGGACACATAGAGAAATATATTTGCCAGACAGGAGATTTAATATGATTTTGAGAGCAAAGAAATATGTGGCAGTGTTACTGGTTTTTGTATGCGTGTGTATGATATTTTCTCCCCAGACTGCATATGCAGCCGAGGACAGTTCGCAGCATGAAACTGTCAAAGTCGGTTTCTTTGCCATGGATGGTTATCATGTGATGGATGAAGAAGGCAACCGCAGTGGGTATGGCTATGATTTTCTTCGGCTGATGGCCCGTTATTGGGATGTAGATTACGAATATGTCGGATATGATAAGAGCTGGGATGATATGCAGCAGATGCTTGAAGATGGCGAGATTGACATGGTAACATCTGCCCGCAAAACACCGGACAGAGAAGAAAAGTTTGATTTTTCA
>OKSA01002790.1_pt1 | contig 13674 bp, 13 predicted proteins | sample 1601181 | NCBI WGS metagenome assembly OKSA01 (sample SAMEA3541538, study PRJEB24748) | human gut metagenome | biome: human gut; feature: human-associated habitat; material: faeces | place: China | collected 2012
TAGACGGCGAGCTCGGACAGAAGCTCAACACATACCTCTCAAAGAAGGGCTTCGAGGTTCTGGGTTATCAGGAGAACGGCTTCCGCCATGTGACGAACAGCAAGCGCCCCATCAAGACACCCGCCGACCTTAAGGGGCTCAAGATCCGTACGATGGAAAACCCGATGCACATCGCCTTCTTCAAGGAACTCGGCGCCAATCCCACCCCGATGAGCTGGGGCGAGCTTTACACAGCCCTGCAGCAGGGCACCGTCGACGCTGAGGAAAACCCCTACGCGATGATTGACGACGGAAAATTCTATGAAGTACAGAAGTATGTATCGGAGACAGGTCACGTATTTTCGGTAACGATGCTTATTGCTAACAAGAAATTTATGGACAAACTCCCTCCCGATTTGCGCGAAATTATTGTAAAGGCCTCCCACGATTTCGCCATTGAGCAGCGCAAGACGATCGCGAGTATGGAAAATGATTTCAAGAATAACTGTATTAAAGCGGGAATGCAGGCCAACGAGCTGACGCCGGAACAGAAGAAGCCCTTCGTGGAAGCGACCAAGAAGGTCTACGCCCAGTTTGAAAACGAACTCGGCAAGGAGATCATGGATATCGCAAGAAAGGTTCAGAAGTAATCTTTTCGAAGCGTGAGCACCGTTTGCGCGTCCCTTGCATAAGGGACGCGCTTTATTACCATCGCAGGAGGTTGTTATCACGATGACCGTCAAAAAGTTTTTAGATAATTTCGAGGAGTATTTCTGCGTCTGGACTATGGCCATCATGACCATTCTCGTCTTTATCCAGGTTGTTATGAGGTATGTCTTCTCAAACTCTCTCTCTTGGAGCGAGGAGCTCGCCCGGTTTATTTTCCTCTGGCTTTCCTGGATCGGCGCAAGTTACGCCGTTAAGGAACGCAGCCATTTCCGCGTGGAGATGTTCGCCAATATGATCAAGGGCAGCTGCCGCAGGTTTTTTGAGTATTTTGTTCTGGTGGTCTGGTTTGTCTTCAGTTTTATTCTCACCTGGCTCGGGACTGAACTCGTCGTCTTTATTTATGACACAGGGCAGTCTTCCGCCGCCATGGATATCCCCATGACCTGGCCATATGCCTCCGTACCCGTCGGCTGCGGCCTGATGTGTATCCGCCTGCTTATTGAGATGTACAAGATTTATAAGGGCGAACCGGTGGGCTCGGCGCCAAGGGTGTTTCCAGTGTGAAGATCCTCTTCAAGCACGCGCTGCGCAACGCGATCCTGCCTGTCATCACTTATGTCGGCCCCATGCTGGCAGGCCTGATGACCGGTTCCTTCGTCGTGGAGAAGATCTTCTCCATCCCGGGTCTGGGCCGCGACTTCGTGTCCGCCATCACGAACCGTGACTACATGATGATCATGGGCACCACGATCCTGCTGGCGACCCTCGTCATCGTTGCGAACGTCGTTGTTGACATCCTGTATAAGATCATCGACCCGCGCATCAAGCTGAAGTAAGGAGGAGCAGACACATGGAAAATCTGAAAAAGAATCCGTTGAGCCTGCAACTCAACGTTGAGGACTTTGCCCCCGCGTCCAACGACGAGAAGAAAAGCCTTGTCGTCATGCGCGAGAGCGTCAACTTCTGGAAGGACGGCATGCGCCGTCTGCGCAAAAACAAGATCGCCATGGTCAGCCTGGTCGTCATCCTGCTGATCGCCTTCATGGCCTATGTTCTGCCCAGCTTCTGGCCCTACAGCTACGAGCAGCAGATCAAGGGCAGCAACAACCTGGCCCCGTTTGAGTATTCTGCCGCGGAGCAGAAGCTCATCGACCAGGGCGAGAACGTATTCCCCCACATTCTGGGCACCGACCGTATGGGCCGTGACTTTGCCGTGCGTGTCATGATGGGCACCCGCGTCTCCCTGTCCGTCGGCCTGCTGGCCTCTGTGCTGGTCCTGCTCATCGGCGCGACCTACGGCGCCATCTCCGCATTTGCGGGCGGCTGGATCGATAACATCATGATGCGTATTACCGATATTCTCTACACCATCCCCGACATCCTGCTCATCATCCTGCTGGCCATGGCCATCAAGGAACCGCTGGAGGGTCTGGCCACCAAGCCCGGCTTCGGCTGGATGCAGAAGCTCGGCCCCAACATGGTGTCCATCTTCATCATCTTCGCCCTGCTGTACTGGGTCGGCATGGCGCGTATCGTCCGCTCCCAGGTCCTGACGCTGAAGGAGAGCGAGTACGTCACCGCTGCCCGCGCGCTGGGTGCCTCCGGCGGGCGCATCATCAAGAAGCACCTGCTGACGAACTGCATGGGCACCCTGATCGTCACCACCACCCTGCAGATCCCGTCCTCCATCTTCACCGAGAGCTACCTGAGCTTCCTCGGCCTCGGCGTTGCAGCCCCCATGCCGTCCCTCGGCTCGCTGGCGACTGACGCTGTCAAGGGCATGAACACCTACCCGGTGCTGCTGATCGCCCCCGCGCTGATGATCAGCATCATGATTCTGGTTTTCAACCTGTTCGGCGACGGTCTGCGCGATGCGTTTGACCCGAAGCTCAAGAGCTAAAGAGGGAAGGAGGAGCAACATGAGCGAAAAAATTCTTGAAATCAAGGACGAACGCCTGTCCTTCTTCACCCCCGCGGGCGAGGTCAAGGCGCTGAACGGCGTGTCCTTCAGCATGAACCAGGGCGACGTGCTGGGCATCGTCGGCGAGTCCGGCTCCGGCAAGTCTGTCACGGCCTACTCCATCATGGGCCTGACCGCCTACCCCGGACGTCTGGTCGGCGGCACGGTGTGGTTCAACGGCCACCAGATCGACAAAATGACCGAGAAGGAGTTCCGCAAAATTCGCGGCAACGAGGTCTCCATCATCTTCCAGGACCCCATGACGAGCCTGAACCCGGTGTACACCATCGGCAACCAGATCGTCGAGGTCATCCTGCTGCACACCAAAAAGACCAAGCAGGAAGCCTGGGCCCGCGCTAAGGAGCTGCTGGAGCTGGTCGGCATCAACGAGCCGGACCGCCGCCTGAAGCAGTACCCGCACGAGCTGTCCGGCGGTATGCGCCAGCGCGTCATGATCGCCATTGCGCTGGCCTGTGAGCCGAAGCTGCTGATCGCCGACGAGCCGACCACCGCGCTGGACGTGACGATCCAGGCGCAGATCCTGGAGCTGATGAACGACCTGCGCCACAAGCTGGGCATGTCCATCATCATGATCACCCACGACCTGGGCGTTGTGGCCCAGATGTGCGAGAAGATCGCCGTTATGTACGCCGGTCACATCGTCGAGTACGGCACGACGGACGAAATTTTCTACAACCCCCAGCATGAGTACACGAAGGGCCTGATCAACTCCATCCCGAAGCTGAACGCCGAGGAGAAGGAGCGTCTGGTGCCCATCGAGGGTCAGCCCGTTGACCTGCTGAACCCGCCCGCAGGCTGCCCGTTTGCGCCGCGCTGCAAGAACTGCATGAAGGTCTGCCTGAACAAGATGCCGCCCAGAACCGAATTGAGCGACACCCACTACACCTATTGCTGGCTGCGCCAGAAGGAAGAATTTGAGAAGGGGGGCAAAGCCTGATGAGCGAGAATCTCGTTGAAGTAAAGCATCTGCAGCAGTATTTCCCCGCCGGCGGCATGGGCAAGAACAAGCAGTACGTTCAGGCCGTGGACGACGTGAGCTTTGCCATCCGCAAGGGCGAGACGCTGGGCCTGGTCGGTGAGTCCGGCTGCGGCAAGACCACGACGGGCCGCACCCTGCTGCGTTTGTATGAGCCTACCGACGGCACCATCATCTATGACGGCAAGGTGCTGTTTGACAAGAAAAAGAAGATCGCGGTGGACATGCTGCCCTACCGCCGCCGTATGCAGATTGTGTTCCAAGACCCCTACGCGAGCCTTGACCCCCGCATGACGATCGGCGACATTGTGGGCGAGGGCATCGACATCCACCACCTGTGCGCCAACGCCAAGGAGCGCCACGACAAGATCATCTCCCTGCTGGAGCGTGTCGGCCTGAACAGTGAGCATGCCAACCGCTACCCGCACGAGTTCTCGGGCGGTCAGCGCCAGCGTGTCGGCATCGCCCGTGCGCTGGCTGTGGACCCGGAGTTCATCGTCTGCGATGAGCCGGTCTCCGCGCTGGATGTCTCGATTCAGGCGCAGGTCGTCAATATGTTTGAGGATCTGCAGCAGGAGATGGGGCTGACCTACCTCTTTATCGCGCATGACCTGAGCGTTGTCAAGCATATCTCCAACCGCATCGGCGTTATGTATCTGGGCAAGCTGGTCGAGCTGGCCGACAGCTTTGAGCTGATCGCCCACAGCGTCCACCCCTACACCCGCAGCCTGATCTCGGCCATTCCGGTGGCTGACCCCGTGACGGCCCGCCAGAGCCACCGCATTGTGCTGCAGGGCGATGTGCCCAGCCCGCTGAACCCGCCGAGCGGCTGCCGCTTCCGCACCCGCTGCCCCTACGCCGATGAGCGCTGCGCCGCCGAGGTGCCCGAGTTCAAGGAGGTTTCCAGCGGCCACTGGGCGGCCTGCCACCATCTGGATAAGGTGAAGTAAAATTCTGTCCGCCGACTGACTTCACTCAGCTTGCAGCTTATACTTATACAGGGCGGCTCACCGCGGCCGCCTTGTGTTTTTGCCAAAAATGTGCGCGGAAGAGAGACATTCATCTGTGTACCACAGAATTGTATGCGAGTGAAAGACAAACGGATTTTCTATCAAAACAGTTACAAAATTTACAGAACACTTGCAAATGCCGCTTTAGAGTGGTAAAGTATAAATATTCACTCCGCAGGGGGCAGCGCCCCCGAGGGGGTTGGGTATAAAGTATAATGAATTTGGAGGGTATTTCACATGAAGATGAAGAACGTTGCTGCCGTGGCTATGGCCGGCTGCATGGCTGCTTCTCTCGCTGCCTGCGGCGGCTCTGCCAGCTCCGCAGCCTCCACCGAGACCAGCACCGCAGCATCCACCGAGGCTGCCACCGGCGAAGAGAGCACTGGCGTTGCCAGCGGCTTTACTGTCCAGCTCGGTTCCAACCCCGAGACGCTGGACCCCGCGCTGAACAACGCAATCGACGGCGCCAACACGCTGATCACCGTCTTTGAGCCGCTGCTGCTCATCGATGAGAACAACGAGGTCATCCCCGGCCAGGCTGAGAGCTACACTGTCAGCGATGACGGCCTGACCTGGACCTTCACGATGCGTGACGGCCTGAAGTGGAGCGATGGCTCCGACCTGACCGCGAAGGACTTTGAGTACTCCTTCAAGCGTCTGGCCGCGCCCGACACCGCTGCCCCCTATGCCGAGACTGTTGTCGGCATGATCGACGGCTACGCCGATGCCACCGGCAACCCCGATGCAGCCGGCAACATGACCACCGAGCCTGACTTCGACGCCCTGAATGTCGTTGCCAGCGAGGATGGCAAGACCCTGACTATCACCCTGAGCTACCCCTGCGCTTACTTTGACAAGCTGGCTGCCTTTGCCGCCATGAGCCCTGTGCAGCAGGCTACTGTTGAGGCCAACGGCGATGCATGGTGCACCGAGCCCGACACCTACATCTGCAACGGCCCCTACATGATCACCGATTGGGTTCCCTCTGAGCGCATCGTGCTTACCAAGAACCCGAACTATGTCGGCGGCTGGGATTCCTCCAAGATCGTTTCCGACACCATCACCCTGCTCCTGCTTGAGGATTCCAGCGCCTCCTACGCCGCTTACAACAGCGGTGAGGCACAGCTCATCAAGGACGTCCCCACCGATGAGATCCCCAGCCTGACCAGGGTCGAGGACGGCGGCGACTTCTATCTCGATGAGATCATGGGCACCTACTACATCTCCCTGAACGATCAGAAGGAGCCGTTCACCGACCCCAATGTCCGCAAGGCTATGTCTCTGGCCATTGACCGCGACTACGTTGCCAACACCATCATGCAGGGCATCTACACCCCCGCCACTGCGCTGGTTGGCCCCGGCATCGTGGACAACGAGGGCTACTTCATGGACAATGCCAACGGCGGCAAGCCCTACATCAGCGACGACTACGAGGCTAACCTCGAGGAGGCCAAGCAGCTGATGGCCGAGGCCGGCTACCCGGACGGCGAGGGCTTCCCGGTTGTTGAGTACAGCGCCAACGACGCCGGCTACCACATCCCCGTTGCTGAGTACGTCCAGCAGGCCTGGGGCGAGCTGGGCATCACCGTCAACATCAACAAGGTCGAGTGGGCCAGCTTCCTGCCGATGCGCCGCGCCGGTGACTTTGACATCAGCCGCAACGGCTGGTCCATGGACTACAACGACCCCTCCAACATGCTGGAGCTGTTCACCACCAACAACGGCAACAACGACGGCAAGTACGCCAACCCCGCGTTTGACAAGCTTATCGAGGAGTCCCGCGTTGCCGACAAGGCTACCCACTTTGAGAAGCTGCACGAGGCCGAGGACATGCTGATGGCCGACGCCGCCTGCATCCCCGTTGCGTATTACAACGACTTCTGGCTGCAGAGCCCCTCTCTGAAGGGCACCTGGCACAGCCCCTACGGCTACTGGTACCTGCAGTACGGTTATATTGAGGAGTAATTTCCTTTATAAATGAAAAGGCACGTCCTGCGTTGGACGTGCCTTTTTCTGTGTCTGGCTTCTCCCTTGGGGCTGCGCCCGCAGGCGCGTGTCGGAGCGCAACCGCCGTAGGCGGCTCTTAGCGCGGAGACTGAAGCCGTCAGCGGTCCCGTCCGCTGACTGATGAGGGAAAACCTTATCATTGTCGCCCGCAAGCGGGTTGCCACGGCAAACTTTGCCCCTCATCCGGCCCTGCGGGGCCACCTTCCCCCACAGGGGAAGGATTGGGACTCACGCCCCCAGTGTTGCCGCCATGACCGCCTTGATCGTGTGCATGCGGTTCTCGGCCTCCTGGAACACGATGGACTGCGGGCCGTTAAAGACTTCGTCGGTCACTTCCATGGCGTCGCGGTCAAACTTTTCGCCCATCTCCCTGCCGACGGCGGTCTTGTGGTCGTGGTAGGCGGGCAGGCAGTGCATGAAGACGGCGGTGCCCTTGGCCTTCGCCATCAGCTCGGCGTTGACCTGATAGGGGGACAGGGCGTTGATGCGCTCCTCCCAGACCTCGACAGGCTCACCCATGCTGACCCAGACGTCGGTGTAGACGACATCCGCACCGGCCACGGCGTCGGTGTCCTCGCTCAGCGTGATGCTGCCGCCGCTGACGCGGGCGAACTCTTTGCACTTTTCCACCAGCGCGGGGTCCGGCCAGTAGGCTTTGGGGGCGCAGGCCACAAAATGCAGGCCCATCTTGGCGCAGCCGATCATCAGGCTGTTGCCCATGTTGTAGCGGGCGTCGCCCATGTAGGCGAATTTCAGCCCCTGCAGCTTGCCGAAATGCTCACGCAGCGTTAAAAAATCGGCCAGGATCTGGGTGGGATGGTACTCGTTCGTCAGGCCGTTCCAGACGGGCACGCTGGCGTATTTGGCCAGCTCCTCAACGATGGCCTGGCCGTAGCCGCGGTACTCAATGCCCTCAAACATGCCGGACAGCACCTGCGCGGTGTCCGCGATGGACTCTTTCTTGCCGATCTGGCTGCCCGTGGGGTCCAGATAGGTCGTGCCCATGCCAAGGTCGTGCGCGGCGACCTCGAACGAGCAGCGGGTGCGGGTGGAGGTTTTCTCAAAGATCAGCGCCACATTCTTGCCGCGCAGCGTGTCGTGCGGAATGCCCGCCCTTTTCTTGGCCTTCAGCTCGGCTGCCAGATCCAGCAGATAACCGATTTCCGCGGGGGTAAAGTCCAACAGCGTCAAAAAATCATGCCCTACGAGGTCCATAGTAAAGCTCCTTTTTAAATATACGGTTTATTTGTATAAATATACATACATTATAGCACGTTTGGGGATGATATGCAAGTGCAGGTTTTTGTGGTATAATTAAAAAGGTATAATTAAAAATCCCCGGGGCTTGCCGCGATTGCCCATTTGCCGTTGAACGGCTTTGTAGGGGCCGGGCATGCCCGGCCCGGAGGTGCAGGGCGGGCGGTAGTCCATGGAAAAGCCGCGGGCCGGACATGTCCGGCCCCTACAGGGCGGAAATCCCCGGCCGGGCATCTATGGCGGGCTTTGCCCTCATCCGGCCCTGCGGGGCCACCTTCCCCCGAGAGGGAAGGCAAGGGCGGAAAGGAGGTCCCCATGCCCAAAATCTACTTCCATGTGGACGTCAACTCGGCGTTTTTGTCCTGGTCGGCGCTCAAGGCGCTGCAGGGCGGCAGCACTGTCGATCTGCGCACGATCCCCGCCGTCGTCGGCGGTGATGAGGCCAAGCGCCACGGCGTTGTGCTGGCAAAAAGCACCCCGGCGAAAAAATTCGGCATCCAGACGGGGGAGAGCCTCTTTGCTGCCCGCGTCAAGTGCCCGGGGCTGACCGTCGTGCCGCCGGACTTTGATTTTTATGTAAAAAACAGCAAGGCACTGATTCAAATTCTGAACGATTACACCCCGGATGTTGAACAATACAGCATCGACGAGGCGTTTCTCGACATGACCGGCACCGAGGCACTGTTCGGTCCGCCGCTGACCGCCGCGCACACGATCCGCCGCCGCGTGCGCCGGGAGCTGGGCTTCACGGTCAACGTCGGCATTGCGCCCAACCGCCTGCTGGCCAAGATGGCCTCCGACTTTGAAAAGCCCGACAGGGTGCATACCTTATATAAATACGAGGTCGAGACTAAGATGTGGCCGCTGCCGGTGGGCGATCTGTTCGGCGTCGGCCCCAGCGCGGCCAAGCGCCTGAACAGCTGCGGCATCTACACCATAGGGGATTTGGCCCGGCTTGAGCGGGATACGGCGGTCAAGCTGTTCGGCAGCCGCGGTGATACGCTGTGGAACTACGCCAATGGCCGCGAGGCCGACCCCGTGACCAAGCAGCGCACCCGCGACAACAGCTACGGCAACAGCGTAACGATGCCCAGGGACCTGGCCCGCCCCGAGGACGCCGACGCCACGATGCTGGCACTCTGCGATTCCGTCGGGCGGCGTCTGCGCGCCGACGGCAAGACGGCCCGTGTCGTCACGGTACAGCTGGTGGACAACGCCTTCCGCCGCACGAGCCACCAGACGACGCTGCCCAACCCGACGAACTCCACGGACCGCCTCTACCATGTGGCAATCGAGCTGATGCGCCAGATGTGGCCGCAGCGCCCCGTGCGGCTGGTGGGTGTCAGCGCCGAAAAGACCGGCGAGGACAACTTTGAGCAGATGGACCTTTTCACCGATGCCGCCCGCATCGACAAGCAGGAGAAGCTGGACCGCGCCGCCGATGCCCTGCGGAAAAAGTTCGGCGGTGCCGCCGTGACCCGCGCCAAACTGCTGACCCCCGAGACCCGCAAGCCCGAAGCCCTGAGCGCCGCCAAAGAGCGGGATAAAAAATGACCCATGGAGACGGTGGCTGCCTCTCATGGGTCATTTGTACTTTGTATGAGCATGGCTTCCCCCGAGGGGGAAGCTGTCAGCGGCCCCGACCGCTGACTGATGAGGGGCTGCCTTGCCGTTGCCGTCCGCTATCGGGGCGCCACGGTACACGCGCCCCTCATCCGGCCCTGCGGGGCCACCTTCCCCCAAAGGGGAAGGCGAATAGAACCCTCAATTCGCCATAAACTCCCAATACGCCCCGTCTATCTCCACGATGACAACGCCGTCCCCGCTCACCCAGTAGGAATACCCGGTACCAAAGTTCGAGCACCCGTCCGTCTCCGGGAAGGCGTCCCGGTCAACGCTTGTCTCAATGACCCCGTCAGCCCCGCGGTCCGGGGGGCAGTCCACTGCGCTGCCCGTATCAAAATACAGCACGCCGTCGATCTGTACGCACTGCGCCAAGCCCAGAGCGATGCCGGAAGCGGCGCTGTCCTTTTCGACAGCAGCTCCCTCGTCGGCGTCCGCTGCCTGGGGCGCGGCGGCATCCAGCATCGGCATGTCCGGCGCGGGGGCGGTCTCGGCAGCGGCCTCTGGGACGTCGGCGGCAGAGGCGGCGGCTTCGCTGGTCATGTTGGCTTTGCGGAATCCGTCACTCTGCCACACGGCCACGCCGCCCAGGAAGATGCACGCGCACGCCGCCACCGACACCAACTGCCGCCAGTATACCGGCGGTTTGCGGCGTTTTTTCACCGGCGCGTCGGCGGCCAAAATCAGGTCATCGTCCACATGGCCGATGGCCTCAAATAATTCGCGTTCTGTCACAGTGCAGCACCCCTTTCCTGTAAGTAGGCGGCCAGCTTGCCGCGCGTGCGGTGCAGCGTCACCCGCACCTTGCTCTCGGTCAGGCCGTACCGCGCGGCAATGTCCGCCGTCGCGTCGCAGTACCAGTACCGGCGCAAAAATATGCTGCGCGTTTCCTCCGGCAGCGTGTGCAGAAACGCGCTGATGAGCCGCCCGGTCTCGGCAGCGTCAAAGCTGTCCTCCACGCTGCCCGGCGCGGCGACGCATTCGGCCAGCTCGTCCAGCGGCGCACAGGTCTGCCCGCTGCCGCGCTTCTGCGCCGCCGCCCGGTCAAAGCGGTCCAGCGCGAGATTCCGCGTGATGCGCCCCAGATACGGAGCCAGCCGCGCGGGTCGGTTGGTGGGCATGCTGTTCCAAGCGGCCAGCCAGGTGTCGTTCTCGCATTCCTCGGCGTCGTGGGCGCTGTGCAGAATGTTGTCAGCGATCTTGCGGCAGTACGCGCCGAATTTCGCCGCCGTCTCGGCCAGCGCCTGCTCGTCCCGCGCCCAGTACAGGGCCACGATTGCGGCGTCCTCCATGGTTTCAGCCTCCTTTATTATATAAGGTAGGAATTTTTTTGCGGATGTTACAGAAAAAGTCTGCCGACGGGGCAGACTTCATGTAGGGGCGGGCATTGCTCGCCCGGTATAGCTCACAACATGTGCTTCTTGTGCAGCACCCACGCCGCAAACACACAGAGCGCCAGCGTCAGGCCCAGCACAATGGCGAACCCGGCGGTGGTGTTGGCAAAGGGCATACCGTCGGACTGCACGTTCATGCCGTACAGACCGCTGATGACGGTGGGCACGGCCATCAGCAGGGTGATGCTGGTCAGGTACTTCATGGCGTTGTTCAGGCGGTTGTCCAGAATCGAGCTGAACAGCTCCCGCGTGCCCTTTATATCGTCGCGGTAAATGCTGGTCATCTCGATGGCCTGACGGATCTCAACGATGACGTCGTCGAGCAGCTCGCGGTCATCGGGGTACTGCTCCAGCCGCTTATAGCGGGTCAGACGGTCCAGCACCGTAGCGTTGGCGCGCAGACTCGTGGCAAAGTAGACCAGCGTCGATTCCAGGCCGTGCAGCTCCATCAGGTCGCTGTCCTTCAGCTCACCGGCCAGATTTTTCTCAATGGCCTGGCGGCGGCGGTCAATCAGGCGCAGCTCCTGCTGGTACATCGTGGCCGCGCGGTAGAGCAGCTGGTAGACGAACCGCATTTTCTTGCGGGTCGAGAACCCCTTGACCCGGCAGGCGGCAAAATCTCCGATAACGGCGGTATCGGTGGAACAGACCGTGACGATCAGCTCCTGCGTCAGCAGAATGCCCAGGGGGATAGTCGTATAGATGCCCTCGCCGGCACCGTCCACCTTGACGGGGATGTCCACGATGATGACCGTATAGCCGTCCTCCAGGCTGATACGCGCCGATTCCTCAGGGTCCGTCGCGGCCACGATGTCCGCGGGCTCGATGTCCAGCGTTGCCGCTACCCGGCGGACCTCGTCGTCGGTGGGGTTGGTCAGGCAGATCCAGGCCCCCTCGTCCATATCCTCAACGCGCGTCAGCTGCTTATCCTGTGTGCGGTAAATCTTCATCATGGCTATTCCACCTAATATACTATTATAATAGTAGTATACGGCTTTTGCAGAGGATACGCAAGGAGATTTTACTGCGTATGCGGCAACAAACGCAGCGATGTCCTGTTGCCTCTCCGACTGCCCCCTCCACCAGCACCCGCTCACCCTTCCACCACCCCGTAGGGGCCGGGCATGCCCGGCCCGTGCGCTTTCCGCCGCCGCCCGTTACTGCTTTACACACCCCGTCTCACCCCACACCGTAGGGAGGGGTCTTGACCCCTCCGCGGCACGTCGAGGACGCCGCCCCCTACAAAGATGGCCCGAAACCACCCCACACCCGCGCACCTTCCGGCCAACACCCGCTCACCCTTCAGCCACCCCGTAGGGGCCGGGCATGCCCGGCCCGCAACCTCCCCGCCGCCTGCCGTCAATCTTCCACCGCCCACCACCCCATAATTTGTGCCCGCCAACCGCCATCACCCCAATATACACCTTGCCCAAACTTCACCCTCAAACTTTGTCGAAAAAATCAAAAAAACTTGCAAAAACCTGTTGACAAAGGTCATACTACTTGCTATAATAATCAAGCTGTCTCGCGAGCCCAGCCCGCGGCGGCAGCCGCTGGAGCCTTTACCTACAGCTTGTACGCCGTTTTTTGAAGAAAACTTCTTCAAAAAACTTTCAGAAAACCTCTTGACAAACGAGAGAATCTGATATATAATATACAAGCTGTCACGGAAACGCGACAGCGCAGCAGGACCTTGAAAATTGAACAAAACTGAAACTTGTGGAACCTTGATCGTGGGTTTGGAAACCCACGTTAATCAATTCCAAATTTACAAGTAATTCATACAGGACGCAAGCGATTGTGTCTGAGTGATTACAGCGATTTAACACTTTGTAAGTGATTAAATACCATTTATAAAGAGTTTGATCCTGGCTCAGGACGAACGCTGGCGGCGCGCCTAACACATGCAAGTCGAACGGAGCTGAGAGGAGCTTGCTTTTCTTAGCTTAGTGGCGAACGGGTGAGTAACGCGTGAGTAACCTGCCCTGGAGTGGGGGACAACAGTTGGAAACGACTGCTAATACCGCATAAGCCCACGGCCCGGCATCGGGCTGGGGGAAAAGGATTTATTCGCTTCAGGATGGACTCGCGTCCAATTAGCTAGTTGGTGAGGTAACGGCCCACCAAGGCGACGATTGGTAGCCGGACTGAGAGGTTGAACGGCCACATTGGGACTGAGACACGGCCCAGACTCCTACGGGAGGCAGCAGTGGGGGATATTGCACAATGGGGGAAACCCTGATGCAGCGACGCCGCGTGGAGGAAGAAGGTTTTCGGATTGTAAACTCCTGTCGTTAGGGACGATAATGACGGTACCTAACAAGAAAGCACCGGCTAACTACGTGCCAGCAGCCGCGGTAAAACGTAGGGTGCAAGCGTTGTCCGGAATTACTGGGTGTAAAGGGAGCGCAGGCGGACCGGCAAGTTGGAAGTGAAAACTATGGGCTCAACCCATAAATTGCTTTCAAAACTGCTGGCCTTGAGTAGTGCAGAGGTAGGTGGAATTCCCGGTGTAGCGGTGGAATGCGTAGATATCGGGAGGAACACCAGTGGCGAAGGCGGCCTACTGGGCACCAACTGACGCTGAGGCTCGAAAGTGTGGGTAGCAAACAGGATTAGATACCCTGGTAGTCCACACCGTAAACGATGATTACTAGGTGTTGGAGGATTGACCCCTTCAGTGCCGCAGTTAACACAATAAGTAATCCACCTGGGGAGTACGACCGCAAGGTTGAAACTCAAAGGAATTGACGGGGGCCCGCACAAGCAGTGGAGTAT
>OKSA01002791.1_pt1 | contig 13673 bp, 13 predicted proteins | sample 1601181 | NCBI WGS metagenome assembly OKSA01 (sample SAMEA3541538, study PRJEB24748) | human gut metagenome | biome: human gut; feature: human-associated habitat; material: faeces | place: China | collected 2012
CGATTTGGTATCTTTGCAAGTACCAATTCTCTGCAGCTTTGTTCCTGTTCATATGAAGATCAGATGGTGCTTGGATTTACATCCAAAATTCCAGATGACAGCATTCAGAAGAACTTTATGCGGATGCTTCGTGAGGAAGAAATTCCATATAAAGAAGAGAAAAATGACTTTCCCGGATGTGGGGAGCAGCAGAAAAAAGAAGAGAAAAAGGTTTTACAGACATTCAGTTTTCTGTGTCTTGCCGTAGCTGTGATCTGTGGGATGATCAACTATCTGATGCTGGAGACACTGAACTGGTTCTGGTTTGCTGCAGCTGGCTGTCTGTGTGCATGGCTTGTTGTCAGAGTGGCATATTTTAAACGCAGAAACATCCTCAAAAACCTGGCATGGCAGTTGTTGCTCATTACGATTTTGTGCGTATTATGGGATCATTTCATCGGATGGAAAGGCTGGTCCGTAGATTTTGTATTTCCGTTTGGGGCGCTTGCGGTGCTTGGAAGTGTCCCTGTAATCGCAAAGGTCAGCCATCTGGAGAGGGAAGAATATTTGTATTATCTGCTTCAGGCGGCGATGATCGGATGCCTTCCGGCAGTTCTTATCTGGATCGGAATCATAAAATATACGATGCCGTCCGTACTCTGTACGGGCATCAGTTTTCTGGTCCTGGCGGGGATGTTTATCTTCCGAAAGAAAGATACATTAAGAGAATTTCGAAAAAAACTGAGAATGTAAAATGTGATTTACGAGAAAGGAAAATACCGATGTTAGAATGTGATTATGAAGTGAAACAGATTGATGGAGATTATGCACATCTGCAGAGAATCGACCGCCCGGAGGAGGAACTGAAGCTGGTCGCGAGGGCACTTCTTCCGATGGAAATCTACGAGGGCTGTATCTTACATTATGAAATGATGCAGTATTCTATGAAATAACCCCAGGAGAAGTACAATGGAGCAGTATTACTACAACCATATGGATAAACAGAAACAGGCTGCTTATCATGGCATCCTTCAGGGAATCACCAGCCTGGCGGATGAATTCCAGATTCCGGCACTGGACGGAGAAGATTTGTACAATGTTTTCTTTCAGCTGCGGCTGGATCATCCGGAAATTTTCTGGGTGACAGGATATAAATACCGCTACTATAAAGATTCACCGAACATCATTTTTATTCCGGAATATCTGTTTGATAAAGGAAAAATAAAAGAGCATCAAAAGGCAATGAAATCCAGAGTAGAGAAACTGGTGCGCCCGGCACAGAGCCTTTCGGAGTGGGAAAAGGAGAAATATGTACATGACTTTATCTGTCAGAATGTACATTATGATAAGCTCAAGAAGGCATATTCCCATGAGATCATTGGACCTCTGGGACAGGGCGTTGGCGTCTGCGAAGGCATTGCCAAAGCAGTCAAGGTCCTTCTCGATGCGTTGGGAGTCTGGTGTGTGATCGCGATATGCGGGAATAATCCGGAAAAAGGAATCAAATACCGTCATACCTGGAACATTGTCCGGATCGGCGGTACATACTATCATCTGGATGCAACATTTGACAATACACTTGGAAACAGTGATAAAGCTGCAGACATCCGCTACGATTACTTTAATCTGGACGATGGACATGTTTTTAAAGACCATGAACCGCTGATCGCAGCAGCACCGCATTGTACAGACCATGATCACTTTTATTACAAAGAAAAGAAACTGTCATTCACAAAGACAGAAGATGTGTATAAACGTTCACTTCAGGCAGCCAAAAAAGGAAAAACACTGACCTTTCACTGGAGAGGCGGTTATCTGACCAGAGAGGTTCTGAATGAACTTCTTGGACTGATCCGCAAAGCCGGTGAAGAGAAAAATAAAACGGCGGTTGTCAATATCAACTGGCCGCAGGCTGTATTGCGCCTGTATTATACAGAGGCACAGATGCAGGAATGCATCACGATGGAGGATGCGAATGAAGGGGAAAAAGAGTAACGTATACACGAAAGTCTGATATCTGGTAATAAAAGGGGAGATATATATGCTTGAAACATTCAATGTTTTACGTATCGATGAGCCTGATTTCGGATGTGAGGGGCGTCCGGACGGGATGGAAGTGAAGGATAATGTCCTTCTGAAAAGCAATTATACAGGTCAGGAGATGACCGTTCAGGAAAAAGATGCCCGGTTATATGAGCTGGACATCAATGAGGGAGACAAAGTATTTCTGATTGAAGGGGAAATGCGAAAGCTCCGCTGAGAGCAGAGGATTAGCTGATGCAGCTTTTAAAAAGGGTGCAGACAAATATATGCAAAGGACACTAAAAGATGGGATTTGAATTAAATATACTTGACTGGTTCCAGACATTGCATACGCCGGTGATGGATAAATTAATGACTTCAGTCACAAAGCTTGGGGATGCCGGGATATTCTGGATTATACTGACTCTGATCTTTCTTATCATACCGAAAATGAGAAAGACAGGTGTGACCATGGCAGCTGCGCTTATCGTAGATTTATTATTATGTAATGTATTGTTAAAGAATCTTGTAGCACGAACCAGACCTTATGATGTGAATACGACAGTAGAATTACTGGTTGCAAAGCTTCGCGATTATTCATTTCCGTCTGGACATACAGCGGCCTCCTTTGCATCAGTGACAGCACTGTACCTGTCAGGAGAAAGAAGGATTGGGCTTATAGCTCTTGTGATTTCATGCCTGATAGCTGTATCCAGATTATATTTGTATGTGCATTATCCAACAGATGTTCTAGGTGGAATCATTTTTGGATGTCTTTCCGGATGGCTTGGATATCACATTGTGAAATTTGCAGAAGGGAAAAAGACAGTAAGATAATCATGCACAAGATCAGAGTATCCATATGTTTCTATGGAAGAGTCCAGGGAGTCGGATTTCGCTACAAGCTGAGATATCTGGCTGAGAAATACAGTGTGACCGGCTGGGCGCGAAATGAATATGACGGCTCCGTCTCCACAGAATTGCAGGGACTGGAAGAAGATATTGACAAGATCCTGCAGGCACTTTACAATGACCGTTATATAGAGATTGATGACATCCGAAAACGCAGTCTTCCGGTTGATGAGGAAGAGTATGGATTCGGAGTCAGATACTAGAGGAGGACGTACGGATGGACGAATTATACCAGGCAATTGAAGAGAAGATCAAGGCAGCAGGATATCCTAGAGAGATATCCGGACAGGCTGTTTACGAAGATATCTGTGACCAGATTGAAGGAAAAGAAAATGGCAGTTATGTATTACTGTCCAAGTTTGAAGATGATGTGATCTTTGAATATCACATTACCATTATGGATCATGAATTTAATCTGGGAATTCTTACCATGAGACTTCCAGAAGGAATATATGCGGCAAATTTTGATGAATGATGAAAGTTATTCCAATGACTGAGCGGGTGCAAACCTGCTCTTTTTTGCGGATAAAATAAAAACGAATCCTTTTGAATAATATTGTGTGGGTGATACGGTTATGCTATAATACACACTAGGTTACTAGGTTGAAAAGGAGATTTTATAGTGAGTATTCATGATAAATATAAAGTATTACAGCAGAACCTGAAAGATATGGGAAGTGTTGCAGTTGCATTTTCAAGTGGCGTGGATTCTACCTTTCTTTTGAAAGCGGCACTGGAAGCGCTTGGAAAGGATAAAGTAATCGCAGTGACAGCCAGTTCCTGTTCATTCCCGGAGAGAGAATTGAAAGAAGCGACGGAATTCTGCAAAGAAAATGGTGTTCGTCATATTATCTGTAAATCAGAGGAGCTGGATATTGATGGCTTTCGACAGAATCCGAAGAATCGCTGCTATCTGTGCAAGCATGAACTGTTTGAAAAAATCTGGCAGATTGCAAAAGAAAACGGCATGAATGCAGTAGCCGAGGGCTCCAATATGGATGATAACGGTGACTATCGTCCAGGACTGATCGCGGTTAAAGAACTTGGTGTCAGCAGTCCGCTTCGTCAGGCAGAATTGTATAAAGAAGAAATCCGTGAGCTGTCCAGGGAGATGGGACTTCCTACATGGGACAAACAGTCTTTTGCCTGTCTTTCTTCCCGTTTCGTTTATGGAGAGACGATCAGTGAGGAAAAACTTGGAATGGTGGACAAGGCGGAACAGCTTCTTCTGGACATGGGCTTCCATCAGATCCGTGTACGCATTCACGGAAATATCGCCAGAATTGAAGTTCTGCCGGAGGAAATAGCAAGACTTGTAGAAGAAGAAAACAGAACCAGAATTGCGAAGCAGCTTAAGGAATATGGATTTGATTATGTGACTCTGGATCTTCTGGGATATCGTACAGGAAGCATGAATGAAACATTAACTAAGGAAGAGAAGGAGATTAAGAAATAAATGTTAAATCAGTTTTCCAGAACAGAACTGCTATTTGGTAAAGAAGCAATGGAGAAACTTGCCGGTTCCAGAGTTGCCGTTTTTGGAATCGGTGGAGTTGGCGGTTATACAGTAGAGGCGCTTGTGCGAAGTGGAGTAGGTGCAATCGATCTGATCGATGATGATAAGGTATGTCTGACCAATCTGAACCGTCAGATCATTGCGACAAGAAGTACGGTTGGTAAATACAAAGTAGATGTTATGAAGGAGCGAATCCTTGATATCAACCCGAAGGCAGAGGTTAATGTTCACAAATGTTTTTATCTGCCGGAAACGAAAGATGAGTTCGATTTTTCCAAATATGATTATGTAGTGGATGCGGTTGATACGGTAACAGCGAAGATTCAGCTTGTTATGGAGGCAAAGGAAGCTGGCGTTCCGATCATCAGCAGTATGGGCGCTGGAAATAAATTTGATCCGACTGCTTTTCAGGTGGCTGATATTTATAAAACTTCTGTATGTCCACTTGCGAAGGTTATGCGCCGTGAACTTAAGAAGCGTGGAATTAAAAAGTTAAAGGTTGTGTATTCTCAGGAAAAACCAACCCGTCCGATTGAAGATATGTCGATCAGTTGTCGTTCACATTGTATCTGTCCTCCGGATGCAGCACACAAATGTACAGAACGTCGTGATATACCGGGATCCACTGCATTTGTTCCATCGGTAGTAGGGCTGATCATAGCGGGGGAAGTAATTAAAGATCTGGCAAGAGCATAATTGAAAAAGCATAGAATCAATGATAAGATAAATCTGTTTTATTGACTCCATATTTTGTACAAAGGAGAGAATGTGTATGAGAAAGAAAAGTAAAAGTGCAGCGATACTGGCTGTGGTCATGGCGATGACACTGGCAGGAAGTTCCGCAGTATATGCTGAGGAGAATTCTTCTGCGAAAACAGCTGAAACGGATGATAATGAAAAGGAAGACACGAGAGCAGCAGAGAATGAACCTGCTCCATGCAATGAAGGCGAACATGAGCTTATAGAAAGCAAAGTTGTTCTGCCAACCTGCACAGAAAGAGGTTATACGATCTACAAATGTAAAGTGGATGGCTGCACCTACGAAGAAAAGAGAGATGAGACAGCTGCACTTGGTCATGAACTGAAAGAAGTTTCTATTCAGGAGGCGACAGCAGATAAACCAGGTGTGATCACATATAAATGTCAGAGACAGGGATGCGATTATACAGAACTGGCGGAGATTCCGGTCAAAAATACGAATGCTGTTGATGGTAAAACAGATGATGCAGATACAAAGACGGATGAGAAGCCGGGAACAGATGCTGACGGCAAATCAGAAGATGGCAAAACAGATGCTTCAGAAGAAAATAAGAATTCTAATACAGAAAATGCTTCCGTAGATAAAGACAGTACTTCCGGAAAAACAGAACCCACTGATTCAGATACTTCTGCCGATAGTAAAAATGAAGGTGCAGAGAAAGACCTGCCAGAGGAAGATATTGATGAAGAATATGCTTCTTATGCGTCTTCAACTTCTACAGACATTGTAACGGAGTATGATCCGGAAACTGCAGTTGGTACGATTCGTGTTGCAAAGAAAGATTCGGATGATCCGACAGAAACAGAGGAAGTTACCGGTATGACAGTTCCAGCGGGAACGACAGAAATCAAGAAAGATGCCGATGGAAACATCACGGATCTGGCAGTTTCTACAGCTATTGATGAGGTTAAAAACGGATTTTCTCTGACAAGTGAGAATAAGAAACTTCATTCGATTTCTATTAGTGATAAGAAAAATCCGAAAGATCATTGGATCACGCTGAGTGCCAAAGAATCTGCCACTGAGCTGGGAATCCGTCTCCGCAATGGAAATAATAAAATTATTATAACACTTACGGAAAATGAAAAACCATTGAATATCATCAAGGTTTCTGACACAGAGAAAGATGTGATTTTGACAACTTCCACTGCCGGAACCTGTGTGATCAATAAGGCGGTTCAGAATATTTCGGTGGATAAAGATGGGAAGTATTCAGATAAGAAAACTCTGGGCAGAAAGAACCAGATCATTCTGAATGATGTAAATGGAAGTGCTCCATATCTGGAACTTGAGTATGTGAAAGACGAGGTTGCAACGACATCTGCATCTGAAAAAGACGAAGATGCTGCAAGAAATTTGGAAACTAAAAATACCAAAGCAGGAGATTCTGAATCCAAAGGTGCTGAAGCGGAGAAACAGAAAGATCCGGATGAAGAATTATACTGGATTCAGCTATATGGGGAGGAAAACCAGGAACCGATCGTAATCACAGTTTATAAGAAATAAAAGTGTTTTTACAACAGATATGTCTGGATTTTTTATGTGAGTAAAAAAACAGGTCATTATCGTCCAAAACAGGAGATAATGACCTTGTTTTTTTGCATACGATTTTACAGAATGGTTAATTCTGATGCAATAAGCAGATTAATACTTACCAACAACGGTTGCTTTGAGCAGATTTGTGTTGCCAGGATGTCCAAGAGGAACACCAACTGTAAGAACAACGATATCTCCTTCTTTGACATAACCGTGTTCCTCAGCTGCTTCTGTAGCGTGAAGAAGAAGAATCTCCATGCTGTATTCCTCTTTGGTCAGGAGTGGCGTTACACCCCAGATCAGGTTCATCTGACGCCAGGTACGCTCATCCGGAGTACATGCAATGATCTGGCATCCCGGACGATATTTGGAAACCATGCGTGCAGTATTTCCGGAACGAGTAACTGCGATGATCGCTTTTGCGTTCAGGTCGATTGCTGTCATGCAGGTAGCATGAGAAATAGCGGTAGTTACATTTGTAGCATGATCTTTTGAAGAAGTGCTGAACTGTTTATTGTAGTCAACATCAGCTTCTGTACGAACTGCAATTTTAACCATTGTCTTAAGTGCTTCAATTGGGTATTTACCGGCAGCAGTCTCACCGGAAAGCATGATCGCACTTGTGCCCTGATAGATCGCATTGGCAACGTCAGTGGTCTCAGCACGTGTCGGACGCGGATTTTTGATCATGGAATCCAACATCTGAGTAGCTGTGATAACCTGTTTGCCGGCACTGTATACCTTTGCAATGATATCCTTCTGGATAACCGGTACGTCTTCAAGCGGAATTTCAACACCCATATCACCACGGGCGATCATGATACCATCTGCAGCTTCAATGATGCTGTCGATGTTGTCCACACCCTGCTGGTTCTCGATCTTTGCGATGATTTTGATGTCATGTCCGCCGTTTTTCTCAAGGATATCACGGATTTCTTTGACATCGGCAGCAGTTCTGGTAAAGGAAGCTGCAATAAAATCATAGCCTTCTTTAATACCAAACAGGATATCATCGTGATCTTTTGGGCTGATAAACGGCATGTTTACTTCTACACCAGGGAGGTTGACGCCCTTCTTATTGCCGAGAACACCACCGTTTACGACTTTACAGATGATGTCCTGACCTTTGATCTTCTTGACTTCAAGTCCGATCAGACCATCATCGATCAGAATGCTGTTGCCTGGTTTGACATCTTTATATAAATCTTTATAGGTAACAGAAACGATTTTTTCGTTTCCTACGATTTCTTCTGTAGTTAAGGTAAATTCTTGACCTTCCTTCAGTGTGACCTTTCCATTTTCAAATTCGCGGATACGAATTTCAGGCCCTTTTGTGTCGAGAAGCGCAGCTACCGGTTTATTGAGTCTTGTACGAATTTCTTTTAATTTATCAATACGGCCTTTTTGTTCATCATGTAAACCATGAGAGAAGTTAAAACGTGCTACGTTCATTCCTTCTTTAACGAGTTCTTCCAGAACACCGTCCTTATCAGTAGACGGACCAAGGGTACAGATAATTTTTGTTTTGCGCATTCAAATTCCTCCTACTTTTCCTAAAAAATACACCTTTATTCTAACACATTATTTTCAATGCACAAGTAAAGTTTTTGATAAAATACACGTTAAATTTCTAACATTTTTTACGTTATTGTGAGAAAAATATATGGGAATCGAAAGTAAAATAAAAGAAAAATTCCGATGCCTGAAACTATTTATCTCAGTCGAGAAGACTCCCACATCTTCAGGTGGTGAGTAATAGCAAATTTGTCTCAGTGGGAGTCCAATCTCCGACTGAGATAAACGCTCCGCGAGGATGCGCAGTGATTCTGATAGGAATATGTCAGCTTCGCTAACCAGAATCACGCGCCAAGTCTCACGGACGTTCGACTTGAATTAAAAAGTAGCAGACATCGGAATATGTAAAATTAAATTTTATAAATTTAGAAACGAGTATGACGATTGATGTACTTAGCTTTATATTTAGAGTATACGATCGTCTGATCTTTGTACAGACCATAGTATCCGGATACGGCATAACTGATCGAAACGGCAATCAGATAATAGGATGCACCGCGGAAGCCAAACAGCTCAAATGCGATCAGGATGGAAGTGATCGGGCAGTTGGTAACGCCACAGAAAAGAGCTGCCATTCCGGCGGCTGCACAGATGGATGGGGAAAGACCGATCAGGTGTCCCATGATACATCCGAATGTTGCTCCGATGCAGAAGGAAGGAACAATCTCACCGCCACGGAAACCGGCGCGCATGGTCAGGGCAGTGAGTACGATCTTCCAGAAAAAGTCCAGCGGACGAGCCTGACCATTCTCGACAGCAAGTTCGATCAGGTTATTTCCGGCACCCATATAATCAGAGGTGCGCAAAAAGAGTGTGATCACAATAATGATGGCACTGGCTGCGACGATACGGATATATGGATTTTTTAAAAATTTCGCATAAAGTTTGCTGACACCCTGAAGTGCCATACAGAAAATAATACTGATGGCAGCACAGGCAACGGCAACAAGAACCATCTTGAGTCCTGTTTCGATGGTAAGTTCCGGGATATTGACTACATGAAAAGATTCCGGATTGATGCCAAAGCCCGCCGCAAACTTTGAGGCAATAATGGATGCAATCACACATGGAACCAGTGCGGCATAATACATAATGCCAACGCTCACGACCTCCATAGAAAAGACTGCCGCTGCCATCGGTGTTCCGAAAACTGCGGAGAAAGCAGCACTCATACCGCACATGACCATGACATGACGATCTTCTTCATCGAGGTGAAACCAGCTTCCAAGCTGATTGCCGATGCTTCCGCCGAGCTGAATTGCAGCACCTTCACGACCGGCAGATCCACCGGCAAAGTGAGTCAGGATCGTAGAAACGAAAATCAGCGGAGCAGAACGAAAAGGCACATCATCCTGAGAACGGATCGTTGATAAAACCTGATTGGTTCCGCCATCTTCCTGACCGAATTTCTGATACAGAAAAACAATGATCAGACCGGAAACAGGAAGCAAGAAGAATACCCAGAAATGCTCTGTACGATAGTTGGTTACGAATTTCAGTACTCTGGCAAAAAGGCTGCTGATGAAGCCTACGCTCAGTCCGGTCAGTACTGCCAGAACCAGCCATTTAATAAGATTGGTCATATCATATCGAATGTGATCGATATAATAGTGCAGGTTATGGATTTCTTCTGGTTTTTTTTTATCCTGTGTGTTGTTCATAGCTTCCTTTTATTCCTGTGTAATTCCGGTTACTTCGTATCCGGCATCTTTGATCGTCTGACGGATCTTGTCCTCATCAACCTTTTCCGGTGCTGTGAAAATGGTTGTGTTATTTTCGTGAGAAGATACAACGTCTTCAACACCGAATGCTTTCTTAATAGCTTCGTTTACATGTGCTTCGCAATGTCCGCACATCATTCCCTCAACATTAACTGTAACTTTTACCATAGTTTTTTGCTCCTTTTCTTTTTTATTATAATCATTTTTTACTTCAATGGAAGTAGCTTGGTTAATTTTTTTGTCCTTTTTTGTGTCGTGGATCTTAAACAGGTTCAGACGAAGGGCATTGGTGACAACGCAGAAGCTGGAAAGACTCATTGCGGCGGCACCGAACATCGGATTCAATGTCCATCCGAAAATCGGGATCCATACACCGGCAGCCAGTGGAATGCCGATCACATTGTAGAAAAATGCCCAGAAAAGATTTTCGTGGATATTTTTCAGGGTTGCACGGCTGAGACGTACTGCAGCAGGAACATCGCTTAAACGACTCTTCATCAGAACGACATCAGCAGCATCGATCGCGATATCAGTTCCGGCACCGATCGCGATTCCGATATCTGCGCGGGTAAGTGCAGGGGCATCGTTGATTCCGTCACCGACCATGGCTACTTTGCCCTGTTCCCTGAGTGAACGGATCACACTTTCTTTGCCATCCGGGAGAACACCTGCGATGACATCATCAACACCGGCCTGTGCACCGATCGCTCTTGCGGTGCGTTCATTATCACCGGTCAGCATGACAACACGGATTCCCATGTTCTGGAGTTCTTTGACCGCCTGTGGGCTGTCTTCTTTGATGACATCGGCAACAGCGATAATGCCGACCAGTTTACCATTCCGGGCAAAAAGAAGGGGTGTTTTTCCCTCTTCTGCAAGTTTTTCTGCCTTCTGAGAAAGGGTGGCAGGAACGTTTACCTGGCTGCTGATGAATTTCATGCTTCCACCGATCAGAGTTTCCTGTTCGAGTACTGCAGAGAGTCCGTTTCCGGGAAGGGCATGGAAATCAGTAACCTCCGGCGCTGTAAGATGTTGTTCTTCAGCATGTTTGAGAATCGCTTTCGCGAGCGGATGTTCACTTTTTTTCTCCAGGGCAAATGCCATGGTGAGGAGTTCCTGCTCGGAGATTCCATCTGCAGGGAGCAGATCAGTAACTTCCGGCTGACCGCTGGTGATCGTGCCGGTCTTGTCCAGGGCAACGATCTGAACTTTGCCGGCCTCTTCAAGAGAAACGGCAGTTTTGAACAGGATACCATTCCTGGCTCCCATTCCGTTGCCGACCATGATCGCTACCGGAGTAGCAAGTCCGAGGGCACATGGGCAACTGATAACGAGAACGGAGATACCGCGGGCAAGAGCATAGCCAAATTCATGTCCGGTCAGAAGCCAGATGATCGTGGTAACGATTGCAATCGTAATAACTGCTGGAACAAAAATACCGGAAACACGGTCTGCGATCTTGGCGATCGGAGCTTTGGTAGCGGCAGCATCACTTACCATTTTGATGATCTGGGAGAGAGTGGTGTCTTCGCCGACACGGGTTGCTTCGCATTTGATAAATCCGGACTGGTTGACGGTTGCGGCGGAAACAAGATCTCCGGCTGCTTTGTCAACAGGGATGCTTTCGCCGGTAAGGGCAGATTCATTGACGGCGCTGGTTCCTTCAATGATCACACCATCGACCGGGATATTTTCACCAGGACGTACGACAAAGATATCACCCTTGTGAACCTGTTCGATCGGAACGGTTACTTCCTGATCGCTTCTAAGAACAATGGCGGTTTTGGGGGCAAGTTTCATGAGGCTCTTAAGAGCATCGGTCGTTTTTCCCTTGGAACGTGCTTCGAGCATTTTTCCAACAGTGATCAGCGTCAGGATCATTGCGGCAGACTCGAAATAAAATTCCATCATGTAGTTCATAACGGCAGCGGAATCACCGTCTACCTGTGCTCTTGTCATGGCAAAAAGTGCGTAGACACTCCATATAAATGAGGCCATGGAGCCGAGTGCAACCAGTGTGTCCATATTGGGGGCACGGTGCCACAGACTCTTAAATCCGCTGATGAAGAATTTCTGGTTGATGACCATGACGATTCCGGCAAGCAGAAGCTGGACAAGTCCCATAGCAACGTGGTTATCGTTAAAAAATGCCGGGAGTGGCCAGCCCCACATCATGTGTCCCATGGAGAAGTACATCAGAACGAGTAAAAATCCGATGGAAGCGATCAGGCGGCGTTTGAGAACCGGTGTCTCGTGATCTTCCAGGGCTTCCTCGGCTTCAGACATGGAAACCTGTTCTTTATTTGCACCCTTGAGTGATGCGCCGTAACCTGCCTGCTCTACGGCAGTGATGATGTCATGAGAGGATGCGGTTCCTTCAACTCCCATAGAATTTGTCAGAAGGCTGACCGAGCAGGATGTAACTCCCGGCACTTTGGATACGGCCTTCTCCACACGGGAACTGCAGGCAGCGCAGCTCATCCCGGTGACGTTGTATTGTTCCATTGTATTACCTCCTATTTCATTAGCTTCTGCAGAGTTGCAACCAGCTCGTCGATGGTTTCATCTTTACCTTCGCGGATATCACGAGCCACACAGGTACGGATATGATTCGCGAGAAGTTCTTTGTTAAAAGAATTGACGGCGGCATTAACGGCGGCTGACTGAATGAGGATATCGTTGCAGTAAGCATCGTTTTCCAACATTCCTATGATTCCCCGGATCTGCCCTTCGATACGTTTCAGACGGTTGATGAGTTTCTTGCGGTCAGCTTCTGAACGATCGGTGTGCCTGGTACAGCAGCAGGCAGGAGCGGATGGGGTGGCATTATCATTGCTGCAACAAGATTTTTCCTGAGCAGCTGCTTGTTCCTTTATAATTTCTTCTGTCTTTGTAGAGGAACTGGCATTAAAGTTATTATGATCCATAAGCAAACTTCCTTTCGTTCGAGATTTATTATATCAGATGTGAGATGACTCCACCTCGCAGCAAGAATGCCGATGGCATTCCTGAATCGCATACCCTACAGGGGTATATTCACTATACTTGTAATATATACCCCATGAGGGTATGTGTCAAGGGAAAATATAAAAAAAGAGGGATATCAGGGAATTATATCCCAATAACCCTCTTGCTGATAAGCAAGGATACCCCGGCGGTCAGCGCTTCCGCAATCCAGAAAGCGTTCCATACACCAACGGCTCCGAAGAAATGACTCAGGATAAATGCTGCCGGAAGGATAATGACCAGGTACCTGCAGAGAGAGACGATCAATGAGGCAGTTCCTCTGCCAAGTCCCTCCAGTGCACCACATGCTGTGACGGATACAGAAGAGATCAGGAAACCTGCACAGATGATTCGGAGTGCTGTTTTGCCTGCGGCAATTGTCTGAGGATTTGTGGTAAACATGCCGATCAGCTGTCCCGGAGTTGTCAGGCAGATGATTGTTCCGATCAACATGATCACACCACTCATGCCAAGTGTGACGAAGTAGATTTTTTTTACACGTTTATGTTCACCGGCACCATAGTTGTATCCGATGACCGGGCGCATGCCCTGTACAATCCCGCTTGCCGGAAGATACAGGAAAGTCTGCAGTTTGTAGTAAATTCCCAGAATCACCACATAACTCTGGGAATAGGCTGCCAGAAGT
>OKSA01002793.1_pt1 | contig 13669 bp, 7 predicted proteins | sample 1601181 | NCBI WGS metagenome assembly OKSA01 (sample SAMEA3541538, study PRJEB24748) | human gut metagenome | biome: human gut; feature: human-associated habitat; material: faeces | place: China | collected 2012
GGTGAGATACCTGAAAGCTGCATACCATTTTCAACAAGAACTTTTCTGTAGTCATTATTTACTTCATATCTGTGTCTGTGTCTTTCATGGATAGTTTCTTCGCCATATAATTCATATGCCTTAGAATCCTTGGCAAGCACGCAAGGGTATGAACCAAGTCTTAAAGTTCCACCAATATCGTCAATACCTTCCTGATCTGGCATAAGATGGATAACAGGATGTGTTGTATCTGGCTTTAACTCTACACTGTGTGCATCATCATATCCGATGACATCTCTTGCGAACTCAACAATAGAAAGCTGCATACCAAGGCAAAGACCAAGGAATGGAATATTATTCTCTCTTGCATATCTTATAGCCTGTATCTTGCCTTCTATACCACGGTCACCGAAGCCTCCTGGCACAAGAATACCTGATACATCTGAAAGAATCTGGGCCGCATTATCTGCTGTAACTGTCTCTGAATCCACCCACTTGATAGTTACATCACATGAGTTAGCTACGCCGCCATGCTTAAGTGCTTCAACAACTGAAATATATGCATCATGAAGCTGGATATACTTGCCAACAAGTGCAACTGTAACCTTCTTTGTTGGATTCTTCCATGCCTTACACATAGCTCTCCATTCATCAAGATCTGGTTCTGGGCACTCAAGCTCAAGACACTCACATGCTACCTGTGCAAGATGCTCTTCTTCCATTGCAAGCGGAGCTTCATATAAATATTCCACATCCAGGTTCTGAAGTACATGTGATACAGGTACGTTGCAGAATAAAGCGATTTTTTCTTTAATGTCCTCTGTCAGCTCATGTTCACTTCTACACACCAGTACATCCGGCTGGATTCCCATTCCCTGAAGTTCCTTTACGCTTGCCTGTGTAGGTTTTGTTTTCAGTTCTTCAGATGCCTTTAAATAAGGAATTAATGTTACGTGGATCAGGATTGCATTGTCATGTCCCACATTGAGCTGGAACTGACGGATCGCTTCCAGGAACGGCTGACTTTCAATATCACCGACCGTTCCTCCCACCTCGATAATGGCAATCTTGTTTTCCTCCGGTGATTTGGCGCGGTAGAAACGGCTCTTAATCTCATTTGTAATATGAGGAATTACCTGTACGGTACCCCCGCCGAAATCCCCGTGACGTTCTTTCTGAAGAACAGACCAGTAAACCTTACCGGTTGTCACATTGGAATTTTTATCAAGACTCTCATCAATGAATCTCTCATAATGTCCCAGATCCAGGTCTGTCTCTGTACCATCGTCTGTTACAAAAACTTCTCCGTGCTGAATCGGGTTCATGGTTCCGGGGTCGATATTGATATAAGGATCAAACTTCTGCATGGTTACCTGGTATCCTCTCGCTTTTAAAAGACGCCCCAGAGATGCAGCTGTGATTCCCTTTCCAAGACCGGAAACAACTCCTCCTGTAACAAATACGTATTTCACTGCCATTTTGATTTCCTCCTCCATCATCCTTTGTTAATAAAAAAGCGTCAGATGCAGCTATCAGAGGGCACTTGACCCATCTGGTATTCTGCATCTGACGCCTTTGTCAGATCATCATATCTTCTATAATAATATGTTCAATTGGCTTTCTTTAAAAATATGCTATACTATAAAACATTTTTTTTCGTTTGTCAATAATGAATTTCCCGTTTTTAAGCAAATATGTTTTTTAAGCAAATCAAATAAATTCCTTCTGATAAACTATGAAGCAGTTATATTTTATGGAATTACTCTGAACACAGTCATAATACAGAAAAAACGAATCTGTAGAAGTTCATCTTCCAGACCCGTCTTCTCTGCGATAATTATTCGGTTATAAAAATGTAAAATTTATGCAACTGCAAATTTCTTCAATGTACGATCAAATTCTCGGCTCTCCCCGTGGCAGTCTACTGTCAGTTCTCTGGTCAGATCCAGACTAAGTACACCAAGGATTGATTTGGCATCAATTAAAAATCTGTTGTAATAAACATCAATATCAAAATCACATCTGCTTGCAGCATTCACAAATTCCTGCACCTCTTCAGTTGCATTTAACTTGATTTTACTCTGTGACATCGTGATCACCCTTTCTGAAAACATTCTTTGTTTTTTTCTATCAGACGCCCATATTATGTTCCACATTTCAGAATTTGTCAAGTTTTTAAATTTATCCAATTTTCATAAAGCGCAGGGGTTCTATTGTGCATTTTGTTCGTTTATATATGTTTTCACAGCATTATTTTATACATTATGTATGACTTCATCCTATATTGGTTTTACCATTATGTGAGATTGATTCCATATATCATCGACAGGTTTCTGCATTTTTTATGAATTTTTGCGACTTAACACTTCACAATATCTGCAAACTCCGCATTTGTATAATCCGGAATCTCCATCGGATAATTTCCATCGAAGCATGCCTTACATAAGGGCAGGCCGCCCGCCATTCCTTCCAGATAATCTGTCTGCATGTAGCCAAGAGAATCTGCTCCGATCATTTTACAGATTTCCTCTGTGCTGTGGCTGGCTGCAATGAGCTGATCATTTGACGGCACATCCGTTCCGAAATAGCATGGATGTAAAAATGGCGGTGAACTGATACGTACGTGCACTTCCTTTGCTCCCGCCTCTTTTAACATGTGGATCAGGTTTGCAATGGTTGTTCCACGAACAATAGAATCATCCACCAGAACAATCCTCTTATCTTTTACAACAGATTCCAGCACACTCAGTTTCAGATGAACGCTGGACTCACGTTCTTCCTGAGTCGGTTTGATAAATGTTCTTCCAATATAGCTGTTTTTATAGAACGCAAATGCAAACGGGATTCCTGATGCTTCGGAGTATCCCTTTGCAGCAGGGAGTCCGGACTCCGGTACACCTGTTACAATATCTGCCTCTACAGGATAAGACTTGGCAAGAGATTTACCACCGCGGATTCTGGCATCATAGACCTTCACCCCATCAATGGTACTGTCAAGTCTTGCAAAATATATATACTCAAACACACAATGCGCGCGTTTTGCAGCAGCAGACGCAAGCTCTTTATTTGACTTCAGTCCGTCTTTTGTGATCGTAAGAATCTCACCCGGCTCAATGTCACGGATAAATTCCGCACTTACAGATGTCAGAGCACAGCTCTCAGAAGCAATAACATAAGCATTTCCTCTTTTACCGAGACACAATGGTTTCAGTCCATATGGGTCGCGGACTGCGATCAGTTTTCTCGGGCTCATAACTACCAGACCATATGCACCTTTGATCTTCTTTGCAGTCTTTAGCACTGCCTCTTCTACTGTTTTAGAATGCACACGTTCTCTTGCGATATGGAACGCAATAACCTCTGAATCTGTAGTTGTATGGAAAATCGCTCCATTCTGGATCAGTTCCCATTTCAGTTCCGGTGTATTAACCAGATTTCCGTTATGTGCAAGTGCAAGAGTTCCCTTTACATAAGACAAAACAAGGGGCTGTGCATTCTCTGCAACAGAAGCTCCTGTTGTGGAATATCTTACATGACCAATACCAATATCCCCCTCATATTTACGGACAACATCCTGTCTGAGAACTTCACTTACAAGTCCCAGATCCTTATGAAACTTCACATTTCCACGCTCTCCCTTAGTATCAGAAACTGCAAGTCCGCAGGATTCCTGTCCTCTGTGCTGCAGGGAAGTCAGTCCATAATATATGGACGGAACTACATTGCCGCCATCCAGATCATAAATTCCAAAGACGCCGCACTCTTCTTTTATTCCAGCCATCTGATTTCCTCCGATCGTATTCTCTTGTCTGACTTTAACTTTACTTTCAAAACCCGCTGACATTGTTTTCTTATGTTTGGTGGGTTCCAAAATCAAATTATAATAATAGAAACAAATTTGTCAACCTATCCTTTTTTTGCCATATCTCAAAAATTTTTTCTGAATTTTTTCAAAAAAAGTGCTTGACATCTGTTTTCATTTCGTTTATAGTACAGCACATAAAGCAAAGGCGCTTTGGAAAGATCTACAGAGATCTCATCCAGGGCGCCTTTTTCGTTTTATAAAACTTTCGTTTCATAGAAAATGTTCGATGAGGAATTTTCTATGAGACGAAAACCGCAGGCAGTCACAATGGTGATCTGTAGCGGCACTACACATATTCAGAAAATATTGCAAACCGAAAGGAGAGTACCTATATGGCACAGAATATCCCTGAACTGTATGGCAGCCTGGTCTTCAACGACAAAGTAATGAGAAGCAAACTGCCAAAAGACATGTACAAAGCATTAAAGAAAACAATCGAGAGCGGTACACACCTTGAACTTGATGTTGCCAACTCCGTTGCTGTTGCAATGAAAGAATGGGCTACCGAGAACGGCGCCACTCATTATACTCACTGGTTCCAGCCAATGACAAACGTAACTGCCGAGAAACATGACAGCTTCATTTCTCCTACAGGAGATGGTCAGGTGATCATGGATTTCTCAGGTAAAGAACTTGTAAAAGGTGAGCCGGATGCTTCCAGTTTCCCGTCAGGCGGTCTTCGTGCCACATTCGAGGCAAGAGGATATACAGCATGGGATCCGACATCACCGGCATTCATCAAAGACGGAACTCTTTACATTCCTACAGCATTCTGCTCCTACAGCGGAGAAGCTCTTGACAAAAAGACTCCTCTCCTTCGTTCCATGCAGACACTTGATAAAGAAGCTACAAACCTTCTCCATATAATAGGAAATAAAGATATCAAACACGTAAATACAACTGTAGGTCCTGAACAGGAATACTTCCTGGTAGACAAGGAATTATACAAACAGAGAAAAGACCTTGTATTCTGCGGACGTACACTGATCGGTGCTCCTGCTCCTAAGGGTCAGGAAATGGAAGATCATTACTTCGGCGCTCTGAAACCTCGTGTTGCAGCTTATATGCACGATCTGGACGTAGAGCTCTGGAAACTTGGTATTCCTGCCAAAACAAAACATAATGAAGTTGCTCCTGCACAGCACGAGCTGGCTCCTGTATTCGATACAACAAACGTTGCAGTTGACCACAACCAGTTAACAATGGAAATAATGAAGAAAGTTGCCGACAAACACGGACTTGTATGCCTCCTTCATGAAAAACCATTTGAGGGAATCAACGGAAGTGGTAAACATAACAACTGGTCTATGATCACAGATGCCGGTGTAAATATCCTTGATCCCGGAAAAACACCTGCTGAAAATACACAGTTCCTGATTTTCCTGACAGCTGTTATCAAAGCAGTTGATGAATATGCAGATGTACTTCGTATTTCTGTAGCAAGTGCAGGAAATGATCACCGTCTTGGTGCAAACGAGGCTCCGCCTGCTGTTGTATCCGTATTCCTCGGTGATGAACTGACAGAAGTATTAAAATCTATCGAAAATGACGAATATTTTGCAGGAAGCCGCGCAGTCCAGATGGATATCGGTGCAAAAGTACTTCCACATTTCGTAAAAGACAATACAGACAGAAACCGTACTTCACCATTCGCATTTACAGGTAACAAATTCGAATTCCGTATGCTTGGTTCCGAAGCTTCTGTTGCAAACCCGAACATTATCTTAAACACTGCTGTTGCTGAGTGCGTTCACCAGTTTGCAGAACAGTTAAAGAATGTACCGGAAGACAAGATGGATGAGGCTATCCACGAACTGATCAAGAAGACAATTATTGATCATAAACGTGTTATCTTTAATGGAAACGGTTATACAGACGAATGGATCGAAGAAGCTACAAAACGTGGTCTCTTTAACCTGAAATCCACACCGGATGCTCTTCCTCAGTGGATTGCAGACAAAAATATTGAACTCTTTACCAAATATCATATCTTCACAAAAGAAGAAATTGAATCCCGTTATGAAATCTGGCTGGAATCCTATTCCAAGATTCTTAACATTGAGTCCAATACTATGGTTGAAATGGTACAGAAGGATTTCCTTCCATCTGTATTTGCATATATCGACAAAGTTGCAGCTACTGCTGTTGCTAAAAAATCAGTTGTTTCAGATGTCAGCACAGCTTCTGAAGGAAAACTGATCAAAGAGCTGTCACAGCTTGCTGATGAGATTTCCACAGGTCTTGAGACTTTAAAAGCAGACACTGCCAAAGCGCTTGCTACAGAAAATCCTCTGGCTAATGCAAAAGCATACCAGACAGTTGTTCTTTCTGATATGGATGAACTCAGAAAGTCTGTAGATGCAGCAGAAACTCTGATTCCGGATGCACTGCTTCCATATCCTACATATGACAAGCTTCTGTTTTCCGTTTAACTAACAGGTAATAACAGGGGAATATCTTTATGAACTCTACTTCATAATTCATTATCGATTTCCTCATCCATTAATCACACGATATTTTGGTGTTCCCCTGTTTTACATATAATTTTGATTTTAAACTGTATTGCATACAGTTGTACAAAATGTCTTTTCTATTACATCAGTTATGCAATGCACTATAAATATGGATTTTATATTCGCAAAAGCGCGATGAACTGGCTACATTTCCAGGCATTGCGCTTTTTGCATTTTATAAAATATGAGGAAATTTTTATGAGGGAGGAATATTATTATGGAATTTTCCGCAGTAAACACAATATGGGTGCTGGTCGGCGCCGCACTGGTCTTCTTTATGCAGGCCGGATTCGCAATGGTAGAAACAGGCTTCACACGAGCCAAAAACGCAGGTAACATTATTATGAAAAACCTGATGGACTTCTGTATCGGAACCCCGGTCTTCTGGCTGGTCGGCTTCGGTCTGATGTTTGGTACAGGCAATGGATTTATCGGAAAGATTGGTGGTATTGCCACAGAAGCACACTATGGTTCAGGAATGCTTCCTGACGGAGTTCCTTTCTGGGCATTCTTAATCTTCCAGACAGTATTCTGTGCAACATCCGCAACAATTGTTTCCGGTGCAATGGCAGAACGTACCAAGTTCCTTTCCTATTGCATCTACAGCCTTATGATCAGTCTTGTTGTATATCCGGTATCCGGACACTGGATCTGGGGCGGTGGATTTATCAGCCAGATGGGATTCCACGATTTCGCAGGTTCCTGTGCAGTACATATGGTAGGTGGTGTGGCAGCTCTGATCGGTGCTATCATCCTTGGACCTCGTATCGGTAAGTATACAAAGGACGGCAAATCAAAAGCTATCCCGGGACACAACCTTACAGTTGGTGCTTTAGGTGTATTTATCCTCTGGTTCTGCTGGTTCGGATTTAACGGCGCTTCCACAGTCAGCATGGAAGGCGATGCAATCGTAAGTGCAGGTAAAATCTTTGTTACTACTAACCTTGCAGCAGCTGTTGCAACTGTAACTGTTATGATCATCACATGGGTACGTTACAAAAAACCGGATGTTTCCATGTCTCTGAACGGTTCTCTTGCAGGACTTGTAGCAATTACAGCAGGATGCGACACAGTTTCTCCTACATCCGCAGCAATCATCGGTATTGCTTCCGGTTTTATCGTAGTATTTGGTATTGAATTTATTGACAAAGTCCTGAAAATCGATGACCCTGTTGGTGCTGTCGGTGTTCATAGTTTAAACGGTGCTTTCGGTACTCTTGCAGTTGGTCTTTTCTCCGATGGATCAGGCACAGACTGGAAAGGACTTCTTACAGGCGGCGGCTTCCATGGATTTGGTGTTCAGTTCACAGGTATGATCATCACAATCGCATGGGTTGTTGTTACTATGACAATTATCTTCCAGGTAATCAAACATACAATCGGACTTCGTGTTTCAGCTGAAGAAGAGATCGCAGGTCTTGACTCCAAAGAACATGGTCTTGCAAGTGCTTATGACGGTTTCGCAATGGCCGGCGTTCCGACTCCTATGGGAACTTCCATAAAAGCTCCTGTTGTCACAGCCAGACCTTCTGCTCCTGCTGAATCAGTTCCTGAACTTCCGAAAGAAGGCGTTCATAAGCTTACAAAAGTTGTTATCATCACCCGTCAGAATAAGCTTGATGAATTTATGCAGGCAATGAACGAGATCGGTGTTACAGGTATCACTATTACGAACGTTCTCGGATGCGGTGTACAGAAAGGTGCTCCATCCTACTATCGTGGTGTTGAGATGGAAATGAATCTTCTTCCTAAGATCAAGATTGAGATTGTTGTCAGTCTCGTACCTGTACAGAAAGTTATTGAAACTGCCAAGGCAGTCCTTCATACAGGCCAGATCGGTGATGGTAAAGTATTTGTATATGATATTGAAAATGTAGTGAAGATCCGTACCGGAGAAGAAGGTTATCTTGCTCTCCAGGATACCAAATAAGCTTTCCACTCATAATAAATATCCTAGATAAATATCCTAAAAAAGAAAGCCCCGGGGTTATTCCCGGGGCTTTCTTCCTTTAATTTCTGTTTCTGTCATTCTGTTCTTCATGTGGAGACAATCTGGGTAAATTCCAGTGATAATGCGCAGCCAGATATCGGATCAGCACCACCACGATTGACGATACCACCATCGCTTCTACATTTCCCACAAACCGGTTCATATATACGCAAACGATCGCGCCAATGATTGATGCACAGGCATAGATATGCTTTACAAAAATATACGGCGGCACACTTGCCATCATATCTCTCAAAAGACCGCCTCCCACTCCTGTGATCGTTCCGAGAAACACAAGCAGAAATGCATTATCCATATGTCCCTGACGGATTCCCGCATTTACTCCTACTACTGTAAAAATCCCCAGTCCCACAGAGTCCAGCACCAGCATAAATTTGTCATATGTTTCTCTTCTGTGTCCCTCCAAAAGCTCTCTTTTGAAATAAAAAATAAAGAACACAATACAGGAAGCAAGCACAGATACCAGTGCATACACCGGATTTCTGAATACAGCCGGAGGTATCACTCCCAGAACAATATCCCTGATCATTCCTCCTCCCACTGCTGTTGCCACTCCCAGAACACTGACGCCAAAAATATCCATATTGCGCTCTACTCCCACCATTGCTCCGGAAGCTGCAAACGCCACTGTTCCTGCCATTTCCATAATAAATGTTGCAATCGACTGATAATCCATATATAAATCCCAACTCCTGTTTTCTTTCTGTCTTTTCCTAACAGTATATATAAGATTTCCCTCTATGGCAATAACCGTCTTACAGATGCTCCCTTAAATAAAGTACCATCCACAGTAAAACGGTCGATCAGCGTAGTCTTTGGATTCTCAATCAGATCGATCAGCTTCTCTGCCGCTATTCTGCCGATCGCAACGGTATCCTGACAAAGCGTAGTCAGTTTTGGTTCCAGTATCTTTGCAATTGTAATACCGTCATATCCCGCAATAGAGATATCCTCCGGAATCCGAAGCCCTCTTTCCCGGATTTCATTGATCCCGCCTATCGCAGCATAATCATCCGGATAAAGAATACAGGTTGGAGGATTGGGAAGATCCAACAGTTCCCCCGTAACCTTTGCAGCGCTATCTGCATCTCTGTACGGACATTCTTTAACGTAAGCATCCGGTATCTCCACTCCCAGCCGCTGTAAAGTCCGATAAAAACCGGAAAGACGCATTCTGGTAACAGACGTATTATCTCCATGAATATATGCAATGCGTCTGTGCCCCTGGTTATAAATATAGGTAACCAGTTCTTCCATTCCCTGACTGTTATTGGAAACAACTGCAATATTTCCGTCAAATACATGGTCGATCGTAACTACCGGAATCTCTGAACGAATCAGTTCCTGCACTTCATCCGCATAAAAATCCACACAGGCAATGACTACACCATCCACCCCTCTGTAGCGGCAATGTTCATAATAACTCAGTTTCTGTCCGGAAATCCTTCCGCTTGTGAAGGTAATATCGTACCCTCTTTCCTCTGCAGTCCTCTTAAAGCTCTCCAGCACATGATTAAAATAATCATGGGTAAGCCCGCTGGCAGCTTCATCAACAAACATTACTCCGATATTATAGCTTCTTTTAGTCTTCAGCGTTCTTGCTGAAGAATTAGGCAAGTATCCCATTTCTGAAGCTGTTTTCAGAATCATTTTCCGTGTTTCCTCACTGATATCGGAATAACCATTCAATGCTTTGCTGACACTGGCCACAGAGACATTACACTTTTTCGCAATTTCTTTCATCGAAACCATAGGTATGCCTCAATCTTTCCTAAAATTTTCGTAAACGTTTTCGTGCTTTTATTGTATAACTATCCGCACAATTATTCAAGCTTTTAGCTTCATTTTTTGTGCATTTTTGCTATTTTTTGTATGATTGCACAATTTTTATCCCTTATATTTTCCTTTTATCACAAATCCTTTTCATCATTTTAACGAAATTTCGCTCTTATTTTTTGACATTTATTTCTCTGCAAAGCAGTTGATTTTATCAACATCTTCCGTTATACTAAAGAAAAATAGCAGTAATGCCACGATAATCGTACGTTTTTATTCTAAACTTATTCGTTTTCGTGTCTTTGTTTTCTGTATATTCAGAATAATTGCTACAAATCGTTTATAAAACAGGAGGACTTCTTATGAAATTCGGTTATTTCGATGACAGTGCCAAAGAATACGTCATCACTACACCAGACACTCCACTCCCATGGATTAACTATCTGGGATCTCAGGATTTCTTCTCACTGATTTCCAATACCTGTGGCGGATACAGTTTCTACAAAGATGCCAAACTTCTTCGTATCACCCGTTACCGCTACAATAATATCCCGGTAGATTCAAATGGAAAATATTACTATATCCATGACGGCGAAGAAATCTGGAATCCAGGTTCCATGCCTTCCAAAACACCTCTGGATTCTTATGAATGCCATCATGGAATCGGCTACAGCCGTTTTCTTTCTTCCAAAAATGGATTAAAAGCTAATCTTCTTGCTTTTGTTCCTGTTAACTCAACCTGCGAAATCAACAAACTGACTCTCACAAATACAACTGATACTTCGAAAACTTTTTCCCTTTTCTCTTATGTAGAGTTCTGTCTATGGAACGCAGTTGATGACAGCACAAACTTCCAGAGAAATTTAAGCATCGGAGAAGTCGAACTCGAAGGCAGCACTATTTACCACAAAACCGAATATCGCGAACGCCGCAAACATTACAGTTTCTTCAGCGTAAACAGCCCTGTTGATGGTTTTGATACTAGCAGAGATGTTTTCCTTGGTATGAATAACGGAAACGCTTTCCCTGCTGCCGTAAAAGAAAATAAAGCAAGAAATTCTGTGGCAAGCGGCTGGTACCCTATCGCAAGCCACCAGATTAATATAACACTTTCCGCCGGAGAATCCAAGGACTTTATTTTCATTCTTGGTTACAGCGAGAACCCTCAGGATCAGAAGTTTGTTGCTCCGAACGTAATCCGCAAAGACGGCGCACATAAAATCCTCGAACAGTTCCAGACAACCGAACAGGTTGATGCGGCATTCACAGAACTGAATGCTTACTGGGATAAACTACTCTCTCGTTATCATGTAGAAAGTAATGACGAACACGTAAACCGTATGGCCAACATCTGGAACCAGTATCAATGTATGGTCACTTTCAACATGTCACGTTCTGCTTCTTACTACGAATCCGGCACAGGCCGTGGAATGGGATTCCGTGATTCCTGTCAGGATCTTCTTGGTTTCGTACACCTGATCCCGGAACGTGCAAGAGAACGTATCCTGGACATCGCAGCTACTCAGTTCGAAGATGGAAGCGCTTATCATCAGTATCAGCCACTTACCAAGAAGGGTAATCTGGACATCGGAAGTGGATTTAATGATGACCCATTATGGCTGATTGCAGCTGTTTCCGCTTATCTGAAAGAAACAGGTGACTTCTCTATCTTAAATGAGATGGTAGATTTCGATAATCAGAAAGAAAAAGCAGCACCTCTGTACGAGCATCTGCGCCGTTCTTTCGAATATACAGCCACTCATCTCGGACCGCACAAGCTGCCATTGATCGGACGTGCAGACTGGAACGACTGCCTGAACCTTAACTGCTTCTCCACAGAACCGGGAGAATCCTTCCAGACTACAGGACCTTCCGAAGGACCTGTTGCAGAGTCTGTATTTATCGCAGGTATGTTTGTAAAATACGGCAGAGAATTCGCAGAGATCAGCCGTCATATGGGGGACACCACAGCCGCAGACAGAGCCGAAAAAGAAGTCGATGCCATGTATCAGGCAGTTCTGGATGCCGGCTGGGATGGAGAATGGTTTGTACGTGCATATGATGCAGAATCAAAAAAAGTTGGTTCCAAAGAATGCAAGGAAGGTCAGATCTTTATCGAACCGCAGGGCTTCTGCGTTATGGCAAGAATCGGTGTGAAAGAAGGTCTTGCCCAAAAGGCTCTGGATTCTGTCAAAGAGCGTCTGGATACCAAATACGGTATTATGATCCTTCAGCCGGCCTATACCCAGTATTATCTGAACCTTGGAGAAATTTCCTCCTATCCGCCGGGATATAAAGAGAACGCAGGTATCTTCTGTCACAATAATCCATGGGTTTCTATCGCAGAAACCGTCATCGGACGCGGCAACAGAGCTTTTGAGATTTACAAGAAGACCTGCCCGTCCTACATCGAAGATATCAGCGAAATCCACTGTACGGAACCATATGTATATTCTCAGATGGTTGCAGGCGCTGACGCAGTTTTCCATGGTCAGGCAAAGAACAGCTGGCTGACAGGTACTGCAGCATGGACTTTCTGGAACCTGTCTCAGGCTATCCTGGGTGTTCAGCCATCCTACGACGGACTGTGTATCAACCCATGTATCCCGGAAGGATTTGGTGATTTCACACTTACCAGAACATTCCGCGATGCTGTTTACCACATCGAAGTCAAGAACCCGGATAACGTTCAGAAGGGTGTTAAGAAAGTGGTTGTAGACGGCAAAGAATATGAAGGCTGCCTGATTCCTTTTGAAGAAGGTAAGAAAGAATATCACGTAACTGTTTGCATGGGATAATGATTTCATTCTTTTTGCTCACGACAGATACATCATAAACAGAAAAGTCGATTTTCAGATATCATCCACAGGAGTTTACTTCTCCTGTGATGATCTGAAAATCGACTTTTTTATCTTTATGCTCCTTTATCCTAAACATTTCTTATCTTCACATATTTAAAGATATGACTGAGTCTGCATATACTGTCCGAGACTTAGAATGGTTAAGAAGAGACTTGGAAAAATTACAACAAAAAGGGAGCTACTCAATGATGAATAACTCCCAATTTTTTAAATCATATGTGTTACAAACGGCGTGTTGCAAACCCGTTACAAACAACCCCATTTTAACCACTTTTTACTACTCTGTTTGGACACGATAAATGCTTATTTTAAGCCATTTATTAGAATTTACCAGCTTTAGCAGCTTCCTCAATGGAAACAGCTACTGCAACTGTCATACCAACCATCGGGTTGTTACCAGCGCCGATGAGACCCATCATCTCTACGTGAGCCGGTACAGAAGAAGAACCAGCGAACTGTGCATCAGAGTGCATACGTCCTAATGTATCTGTCATACCGTAGGAAGCTGGACCTGCTGCCATGTTGTCTGGGTGAAGTGTACGTCCTGTACCACCACCGGAAGCAACTGAGAAGTATTTCTTACCTGCTTCAAGACGTTCTTTCTTGTATGTACCTGCAACCGGATGCTGGAAACGTGTCGGGTTTGTGGAGTTACCTGTGATAG
>OKSA01002794.1_pt1 | contig 13668 bp, 17 predicted proteins | sample 1601181 | NCBI WGS metagenome assembly OKSA01 (sample SAMEA3541538, study PRJEB24748) | human gut metagenome | biome: human gut; feature: human-associated habitat; material: faeces | place: China | collected 2012
GATCAAACAGCAGATGGCGCCGAAGTTCAGCACCCGTGCTTACAACCGTTGCAAAATCTGCGGCAGGCCCCACGCTTATCTGCGCAAATACGGCATCTGCCGTATCTGCTTCCGCGAGCTTGCCTACAAGGGCGAGATCCCCGGCGTCAAGAAGGCAAGCTGGTAACTTTTCATTCCCGCGCGTGTGCGCGAATACGCATCTTTGCGTGATTCAAATGGAAAACAGGCATCAGAAGTCAGGGGAACATGGAGCCGCTTGCGGCTCACATTCCTCTGATACTCTGACGTCTTAACGGGTTCAGCCCGTAACTTCTAAAGGAGGTCAATCACATGCAAATCACCGATCCCGTTGCAGATATGCTCACCCGAATCCGGAATGCGAACTCTGCAAAGCACGAAACTGTGGATGTCCCCGCTTCCAACCTCAAGAAGGACATTGCCAAGATCCTGCTCGACGAGGGCTATATCAAGGCATACTCCGTTGAGGAAGACGGCAAGCAGGGCGTGATCCACATCACCCTGAAGTACCTGGGCAACAAGGAGAAGGTCATTTCCGGTCTTCGCCGCGTCTCCAAGCCGGGCCTGCGTATCTACGCCGGCGCTGCGGAGCTGCCGAAGGTTCTCAAGGGCCTTGGCATCGCCATCATTTCCACTTCCAAGGGCGTCATGACCGATAAGGCTGCTCGCGCAGCACATATCGGCGGCGAAGTCCTTGCGTTCGTCTGGTAAGGAGGTAACATTATGTCCAGAATCGGCAAAATGCCTATCACTGTACCGGCAGGCGTTGAAGTGACCATCGCGGACGGCAATCTCGTCACCGTCAAGGGCCCGAAGGGTACTCTGACCAGCAAATTCCATCATGATATGATCATCAAGCAGGAGGGCGCTGTTCTGACCGTCTCCCGCCCGGATGAGGAGCACGAGCACAAGAGCCTGCATGGCCTGACCCGCACGCTGCTGCACAACATGATCGTCGGCGTCGAGAAGGGTTACACGAAGGAGCTTGAGGTCAATGGTGTCGGCTACCGTGCACAGAAGCAGGGCAAGCAGCTCATCATGAACCTTGGCTACTCCCATCCTGTTGTTGTCGATGAGATCGACGGCATCACCATCGACGTTCCTGCCCAGAACAAGATCGTCATCAGCGGCATCGACAAGCAGAAGGTCGGCCAGTTCGCTGCTGAGGTCCGCGGCAAGAGACCGCCTGAGCCTTACAAGGGCAAGGGCATCAAGTATACGACCGAGGTTCTTCGCCATAAGGAAGGCAAGACCGGCGGTAAGAAATAACAGGAGGTGTGCGTAAATGATTAAGAAGACCGATAAGAAGGCCATGCGCCTGAAGCGCCATGTTCGCGTTCGCGGCAAGATCTCCGGCACACCGTGCAGACCCCGCCTGAATGTTTTCAGAAGCAACGCCAACATCTATGCGCAGATCATTGATGATGTCAATGGAGCCACTCTGGTTTCCGCTTCTACCGTGGAGAAGGAGTTTGAGGGTGCGACCGGCAACTGCGAAGCTGCCAAGAAGGTCGGCCTGCTCCTCGCCGAGCGTGCGAAGGCCAAGGAGATCGAGGAAGTCGTTTTTGACCGCGGCGGCTATGTCTACCACGGTCGTGTAGCGGCACTCGCCGAAGGCGCGCGCGAGGGCGGCCTCAAATTCTAAGAGGAGGAACGAGAAATGGCTTATAACAGAGCGTCCGAAAAGGACAATGCTCCCGAGATGATTGAGCGCGTCGTCTACCTGAACCGTGTTTCCAAGACGGTCAAGGGCGGCCGCGTTATGAAGTTCTCCGCTCTCGTCGTCGTCGGCGACGGCAAGGGCACCGTGGGCTATGGCCTGGGCAAGGCAGCCGAGGTTTCCGAGGCGATCCTGAAGGGCATTGCCAACGCGAAGAAGAACCTGCAGAAGGTCGTTCTCGCGGAGACCACGATCCCCCACGAAGTCATCGGCATCTTTGGCGCCGGTAAGGTCCTGCTGAAGCCGGCTCCTGTCGGTACCGGCGTTCTGGCCGGCGGCGCTGTCCGTGCTGTTATGGAAGCTGCCGGTATCAGCAACATTCGCGCCAAGTGCCTGCGCTCCAACAACCCGCAGAACGTTGTCAAGGCAACGATGCAGGGCCTGCTGAGCCTGCGTGGACCGGAAGAGGTCGCTCGCATCCGCGGCAAGAGCGTCGAAGAAATCGTTGGTTAAGGAGGATACGGACATGGCACAGTTAAAGATCAAGCTGGTCAAGAGCATCAGCGGTCGTATCCAGAAGCACATTGCGACGGCTGAGTCCCTCGGCCTGCGCAAGATCGGCCAGGAGACCATCCAGCCCGATAACGAACAGACCCGCGGCAAGATCGCCAAGATCGGCTATCTTCTCGAGGTCACCGAAGTAGAATAAGGAGGAGACAAGAATGGAGTTACATGAACTTGCTCCCATCGCGGGTTCTACCCAGGTTGGCAAGCGCAAGGGTCGCGGCACCGGCACCGGCAACGGCAAGACGGCTGGTCGCGGTCACAAGGGTCAGAAGGCCCGTTCCGGCGGTAAGATCCGTGTCGGCTTCGAAGGCGGCCAGATGCCTCTGGCAAGACGCATCCCGAAGCGCGGTTTCAATAACATCTTTGCAAAGCCGCTGACGGCCGTGAACCTCGGCCAGCTCAACGTCTTTGAGGACGGTGCAGTGGTCGACGCCGCTGCCCTGACGGAGAAGGGCATCATCCGTGACTGCAAGTACGGCCTGAAGGTCCTCTCCAATGGCAATCTCACTAAGAAGCTCACTGTGAAAGCAGCAGCGTTTTCCGGATCTGCCAAAACGAAAATCGAAGAGGCAGGTGGAAAGGCTGAGGTGGTGTAAGTGCTTACTACCATCCGCAATGCCTGGAAGATCCCTGAGCTGCGCAGAAAGCTCCTCTTCACGCTCGTGATCATCCTTCTGTACCGCATCGGCAACGTCATTCCCGTTCCCGGTGTCAACGTGCAGCAGATGTCCCTGATGTTCAGCCAGCAGCTGAGCAACACCATCTTCGGCCTGTTCGATATGATGTCCGGCTCTGCCTTCTCGCAGGCCACCATCTTCGCACTGTCGATTCAGCCGTATATCAACGCGTCCATCATCATTCAGCTTCTTACCATCGCCATTCCTGCTCTCGAGCGCCTGAGCAAAGAGGGCGGCGAAGAGGGTAAGAAGAAGCTTACGAAGATCACGCGCTACACGACGGTTGGCCTGGGCGTCCTGATGGGCTTTGCCTATTACGTCATGCTCAGCAACTACAACAGCCAGTACAGCAACATGCTCCTCACGAGCACCGGCTTCCTGACTGCTCTCGTCATCATCCTGACCTTCACGGCCGGCTCCACGCTGGTCATGTGGCTGGGTGATCAGATCTCCGAGCACGGCATCGGCAACGGCATCTCCATGATCCTGTTTGCCAACATCATCGCGCGCATCCCGTCCGGCATCATCACGCCGATCTTCAACAACCTGAAGTCCAACTTCGGCGGCTTCTGGTACTGGGCGCTGCTGCTGATCGTCGCCATGCTTGCGATCATTGTCTTCATCGTTTTCGTTTCCCAGGCTGAGCGCCGCATCCCGGTCCAGTACGCCAAGCGCGTTGTCGGCCGTAAGGTCTATGGTGGCCAGAACACGCACCTGCCCATCAAGGTCAACATGTCCGGCGTTATGCCTATCATCTTCGCACAGTCCATCGCGAGCCTGCCCGCCACGATCTGCGCATTCGGCGGCTGGACGAGCAACTGGGCTTACAAGCATATGTTCACGAGCACCAGTGTGATCTATACGGTCATCTATCTGATCCTGATCGTGGGCTTCAGCTACTTCTATGCGACCATTCAGTACAACCCTGTTGAGGTGGCCAACAACCTGAAGAAGAACGGCGGCTTCATTCCCGGCTTCCGTCCGGGCCGTCCGACCGCTGACTTCATCCGCAAGGTCATCAACAAGGTTACCCTCTTCGGCGCGATCTATCTCGGCATCATCGCGGTCCTGCCGGTTCTTCTCGGCACGATCATGAGCAACACGAGATTCTCCTTTGGCGGCACGTCCATCATCATCGTGGTCAGCGTTGCTCTGGAGACTGTCGCAGCCATCGAGGCACAGATGCTGATGCGCAACTACTCCGGCTTCCTCGAGAAATAACAGGAGGCTGGACATGAGACTGATCCTGCTGGGAGCTCCCGGCGCGGGGAAGGGCACGCAGGCAGAGAACCTGTCCAAGCGGCTCGGGATCCCGACCATTTCCACCGGGAACATCCTCCGAGAAGCAATCCGGAATCGCACGGAGACCGGTCTCAAAGCGAAGGCATTCATGGACCAGGGCAAGCTGGTTCCGGACGAGGTCATCATCGGCATCGTCCGGGACCGCCTGGCCGAGCCGGATTGTGCAAACGGGTATATCCTCGACGGTATGCCCCGCACGATCCCGCAGGCCGAGGCCCTTGTGAATGCCGGCATTGAGATCGACTGTGTGATCTCCATTGAAATTGACGACGCTGTGATCGAGCAGCGGATGACCGGCCGCCGCGTCTGCGGCAGCTGCGGCTCCAGCTACCATGTCACGGCGAATCCGCCCAAAATTGAGGGCATCTGTAATGCGTGCGGCTCCGAGCTGGTCACGCGGCCGGATGACGTGCCGGAAACGGTGCGCAGCCGTCTGGCCGTTTACCACAAGGAGACCGAGGCGCTCAAGGGCTTCTATGAAAAGCTCGGCAAGCTCCGGCTTATCGAGGGAAATCAGCCCATCGAGGATGCTACTCGTGATATTCTGGCGGCATTGGGTGTATCAAAATGATCCCTATTAAAAATGAACGTGAGATCGCAGTGATGCGCAGGGCCTGTAAAATTACCGCGGCAGCCCGTGCTCTGGCAGGGGAAATGGTAAGACCCGGCGTGACCACAAAGGCGATCGACAAAGCTGTCCACGATTTCATCGTGTCACAAGGTGCAACACCGTCCTTCTTGCACTACTCCGGCTACCCCGCGAGCGTCTGTATTTCCGTGAACAATACCGTCATTCACGGCATTCCGGACGGCCGCGTGCTGCAGGAGGGTGACATTGTCTCCGTCGATGTCGGAGCCAAATGGCAGGGATTCCATGGGGACTGCGCCGCAACCTATGCCTGCGGGAAGATCTCTCCCGAAGCGCAGAGGCTTATTGATGTCACGAAGCAGAGCTTTTTCGAGGGCGTGAAATTCGCGCGCCAGGGGTGCCGGATCTCGGATATCGGGCATGCCGTGCAGACCTATGCCGAATCGTTTGGCTGCGGAGTCGTCCGTGACTTCGTCGGCCACGGTGTCGGTGAGCATCTGCACGAGGAGCCTGAGGTCCCGAACTACGGCAAGCCCGGCAGAGGCCCCAGACTGATCCGCGGTATGGTGATCGCCATCGAGCCGATGATCAACGCCGGTACCTTCGAGGTGCGGGTGCTGAAGGACGGCTGGACGACCGTCACCGCCGACGGAAGCCTGTCGGCCCACTACGAAAATACTGTGCTCATTACCGACGGCGAGCCGGAAATTCTCACCGTCGCCGAGGGACTCTAAGCATGGAACTATCCAAATCGGATGTGGTGCTCTCCCTTGCCGGTCGTGATCAGGGAATGCTGTTCTTTGTGGTTGACACAGACGGTGTGTACGTTTCTCTGGTCAACGGGAAGGAGAGAAAGCTGGAAAATCCCAAGCGGAAGAAGGCCAAACATGTCCGCAAAGTCCTTCGGCCAGATTCGACCGTCGCAGCGAAGCTCATCGCAGGCGACAAACTGCTCAACAGCGAATTACGAAGGGAACTGGCCGTACTCGGCCGGGAATTCAACGTTTCAACCAAGGAGGGTTCAGAAACTTGGCAAAAGACGACGTAATCGAACTTGAGGGCATCGTGACTGATGCACTGCCGAATGCAATGTTCAAAGTCAATATTGGCGGCGGGCATACGATTCTGGCACACATTTCCGGCAAGCTCAGAATGAACTATATCAAGATCTTGCCCGGTGACAAGGTAACTGTTCAGATGTCTCCGTATGATCTGACTCAGGGTCGGATCACCTGGAGAAGCAAGTAAACAAGAGACATTGTTCTCATATGGAGGTTAAACAGTATGAAGGTTAGACCGTCCGTGAAGCCCATGTGCGAAAAATGTAAGATTATCAAGCGCAAGGGTCGCGTCATGGTAATTTGCGAAAATCCCAAGCATAAGCAGAGACAAGGTTAATAGGAGGTGCTCGAGAGTATATGGCACGTATTGCTGGTATTGACCTGCCCCGCGAAAAGAGAGTCGAGATCGCTCTGACTTATATTTTCGGTATTGGCAGAAAAAGCGCGAACGACATTCTGAAGCTGGCCAATGTGAACCCTGATACCCGTGTGAAGGATCTCACCGAGGATCAGGAGGCTGCGCTGCGTGATGTCATCGATAAGAACTACACCATCGAGGGCGACCTCCGCCGTGAAGTTGCTCTGAACATCAAGCGCCTGACGGAAATTGGCTGCTACCGCGGCATGCGCCACAGAAGAGGCCTGCCGGTCAGAGGTCAGCGCACCAAGACCAACGCGCGCACCCGCAAGGGCCCGAAGAAGACCATTGCAAATAAGAAGAAGTAAGGAGGGAACTGAATAATGGCTAAGGCTACTGCAAAGAAAGTTGTCAAGCGCCGCCGCGAGCGCAAAAATGTTGAGAAGGGCGCCGTTCATATTCGTTCCTCCTTCAACAACACCATGGTCACGGTGACCGATACGCAGGGCAACGCCCTTTCCTGGGCTTCCTCCGGCGGCCTCGGCTTCCGCGGCAGCAAGAAGTCCACTCCGTTCGCCGCTCAGAGCGCCGCTGAAACGGCCGCTACCGCTGCGATGGAGCATGGTCTCAAGACGGTCGAGGTCTTTGTTAAGGGCCCCGGCCAGGGTCGTGAAGCTGCGATCCGCGCCCTGCAGGCTGTCGGCCTGGAGGTCACGATGATCAAGGACGTCACGCCCATCCCGCACAACGGCTGCCGTCCCCCGAAGCGCCGTCGCGTCTAATCGAAAGAGGAGGTAAAAAGCACTATGGCAAAGAATATGCAGCCGATCGCCAAGCGCTGCAAGGCTTTGGGCATTTCTCCTGCTGTGATGGGCTATGCGAAGAAGACCACTAATCGCAACCCCGGCAGCCAGATGAGAAAGAAGAAGAGCGAATACAGCCTTCAGCTTGCTGAAAAGCAGAAGGTCAAGTTCATCTACGGTATCCTCGAAAAGCAGTTCCGCGGCTACTACGAGTCTGCCGCTGCCGCCCCCGGCAAGACCGGTGACAATCTGCTCATCACGGTCGAGCGCCGTCTGGATAACGTTGTTTACCGCATGGGCTTTGCGATGACCCGCCGTCAGGCCCGTCAGCTCGTCAGCCATGCTCACTTCACCGTCAACGGCAAGAAGGTCAACATTCCTTCCTACCTCGTCAAGGCCGGCGATGTGATCGAGGTCGCGGAGAGCAGCCGCTCTTCCGAGGTCTTCAAGCGCCTGATGGGTCAGGACGCTCCCGTGTTCCTGGTCCCCACCTGGATGGAGCGCGATAAGAACAGCCTCAAGGGCACCGTGGTTCGCCTTCCCGCCCGCGAAGAAATTGATGTTCCCGTTGAGGAGCACCTCATCGTTGAGTTGTACTCCAAGTAATCGGCGGCGAGCCCTCAACAGACACACGCAGAATTTTGGTGTGGACTTTGAGACCACAGAATGGAAATGGAGGGTAACTGCATGATTGAAATTGAAAAGCCCAAGATCGAGTGCGTGGAAGACCCCGCGAACGGCACCTACGGCAAGTTTACCGTGGAGCCCCTTGAGCGCGGCTACGGTATCACGCTCGGCAATGCGCTGCGCCGCATTATGCTCTCGTCCCTGCCCGGCACCGCGGCGACCTCTATCAAGATCGCCGGCGTGCAGCACGAGTTCTCCACCATCCCCGGCGTCAAGGAGGATGTGACCGAGATCGTGCTGAACGTCAAGAGCCTCATTACCCGTCTGCACAATACCGACGGCATCAAGACCGTCTATATTGAGGCTGTGGGCCCGTGCGAGGTCAAGGCCGGCGACATCAAGGGCGACAGCGAGGTCGAGGTCCTCAACCCCGACCTGCACATCGCAACGCTGGACGCCGGTGCGACGCTCAACATGGAGCTGACGCTTTCTCACGGCCGCGGCTATGTGTCCGCCGACCGCAACAAGACCGCGCAGACTGCCATCGGCGTCATTCCTGTTGACTCGATCTACACGCCCGTGTACAAGGTCAACTACACCGTGGAAAACACCCGCGTGGGCAACATGACCGACTTCGACAAGCTGACGCTTGAGGTCTGGACGGATGGCACCATCAGTCCGCGTGACGCCGTCTCTCTCGGCGCTAAGATCCTCTGCGATCACTTCTCGCTCTTCACCGACCTTTCCGACGCGATGGGCAGCAAGTCCACCGTCGTGGAGAAGGCCGAGGCACAGCGCGACAAGGTGCTCGAGCTGACGATCGAGGAGCTCGATCTCAGCGTGCGCAGCTTCAACTGCCTCAAGCGTGCCAATATCAACACGGTCGAGGATCTGATTTCCAAGACCGAGGACGATATGATGAAGGTGAGAAACCTCGGCCGCAAGAGTCTCGAAGAGGTCATCAACAAGCTGGCCATGATGGGCCTGTCCCTCGCCAGCGAAGACAACAACTAAGACCGGCACCCTACGCCCACGCGTAGAACGACGGCCGACAACTTATCCTTACAAGGAGGAAAACCACTATGCCCGGAACTCGTAAGCTCGGTAAGACTACCGATCAGCGTATGGCGATGCTCCGTCAGCAGGTCACCGATTTCCTGGATAACGGCAAGATGGAGACCACGGTCACCCGCGCCAAGGAAATCAAGCCCGTGGCTGAGAAGATGATCACCCTCGGCAAGAAGGGCGATCTGGCAGCTTACCGCCAGGCGATGAGCTTCATCACCCGCGAGGATGTCTGCAAGAAGCTGTTCAAGGAGATCGCTCCCGGCTATGCTGAGCGCAACGGCGGCTACACCCGCATCGTTCGCACCGGCGTCCGCCGCGGCGACGCTGCCGAGACCGCGATGATCGAGTTGGTCTAAACCAACCCCGCAGTCGAAAGCTGAATTATAAGTAAAAAGCCCTTTTGTATGGCAGATCGCGAAGCCATACAAAAGGGCTTTTTATCGTTTGGAAAAGGATTGACCAATCAGGCGGAATGGCGTCGGAACGCACAGCGCAGTGCGACTTGCAGATAGTAACAATTCCCGCCATTTGTAGCAGTATTTCAAAGATGCAAAAGAAGAGCGGAAGCATTGCTCCCGCTCTTCTTCATTATGGATTCGTTTGCTCTTACAGCATGTTCAGCACGAGCGTCAGGACAATGAACGCAGCGCCGACCCACTTGGTGGCACGCGCAAGACGGGCATCCGTGCTCTTGGCCTTGTTCTTGGCCATGAAGGAATCGGCCACGCCGCCGATCGCGCCGCTCAGACCCGCGGACTTGCCGCTCTGGAACAGGACGATGCCGATGACGATGAGACCGCAGAGAAGCTGAAGAATCGTAACGAATAAAGTCATGGTGAAAACCTCCAAATTGTTGAACGTGTGATCACGCTATATTCACAGGTACTCATAATACCATAGAAAGGTGCGGAAAGCAAGCCTATTTTTCAATTTCTGCCGCTTTCTGCGCTCAGAGCATTGCGACCTTGGGGTGCGGCAGGCTGATGGACGGAGCCTCGGGCGGCTGCGGCTTTTTCGGGGTGGCCTCCTGCGCGTGCAGCGCGCGCTGCGCCGCGGTGAGCATCAGCTTGATGCGGTTGAGCTGGTTCACTTCGCTCGCGCCGGGGTCATAGTCGACAGCGACAATGTTTGCGCCGGGATAGGCCGCGCGCAGCGCCTTGATGACGCCCTTGCCGACCACATGGTTCGGCAGGCACGCAAACGGCTGGATGCACACGATGTTCGGCGTGCCGGAGGTGATGAGCTCTGCCATCTCACCGGCGAGGAACCAGCCCTCGCCGTACTGGTTGCCGATTGAAAGGAAGGGCTTGGCAAGCTCCGCCACATGGTTGATGGCCATGGGGGGATCAAAGCGCTTGCTGGCCTTCAGCGCTTCGATCGCGGGGCGGCGCATGCGCTGAAGTGCCGGAATGCCGAGCTTGGCGGTCGCCGAAGCAGTCCACCCCTTTCCAAGGTGGGTGTGCTTGAAGTCCTGCTCATAGATCGTGGCGGCAAAGAAATCGAGAAGATCGGGAACGACCGCCTCTGCACCCTCGCGTTCCAAAAGGTCAACAACATGGTTGTTGGCAAGTGGCATGTATTTGACGAGGATTTCACCGACAACGCCGACGCGGGGCTTGCGGATCGTTTCGTCGATGGGCAGCGCGTCGAAATCCTTGACAATGCCGCGGCAGAGCTGGGCGTAGCGGTACTTGGGATGCTCGCTCGTGAGCGAGTCGATGCAGATGTCGCGCCACTTGTGGTGCAGCGCGTTCGCGCTGCCCTTTTCAAGCTCATACGGGCGCACGCGATACAGGCAGCGCATCAGCAGGTCACCCAGCACAACGCCGCGCGCGGCGTCCAGCAGCAGCGACGGAGAGATGCGGAAGCCCTCGTTCGTCTCCATGCCGTTGGCGTTGAGCGAGATGACAGGGATGTGTTCAAGGCCCGCTTTTTTGAGCGCGCGGCGGATGAAGGCGATGTAATTGCTCGCGCGGCAGCAGCCGCCGGTCTGCGACATGATGAGGGCGAGGTGGTTGGTGTCGTACCGGCCGGAGGTCACAGCCTCCATCAGCTGGCCGACCGCCGTGATCGAGGGGAAGCAAGCGTCGTTGTTGACATATTTGAGGCCAACGTCGATGGCGTTGCGGTCGTCGTTTTGCAGTACCTCAAAATTATAGCCGTGGTGGCGGAAGATAGGCTCGAGAATGTCAAAATGGATGGGACTCATCTGAGGGGCGAGGATGGTGTAGTGCTGCTTCTGCATCTCCTTGGTGTAGTAGACGCGCTCGAACGGCTGTACGTGAGAGGTCGAATGGATCCCGCGCTCGCGCCGCATGGCGACGGCGGCGAGCAGCGAGCGGATGCGGATGCGCACCGCGCCGAGGTTGTTGACCTCGTCAATCTTGAGGCAGGTGTAGAGCTTGCCGCCCTGCTCCAAAAGCTCGCAGACCTCGTCGGTCGTGACGGCGTCAAGGCCGCAGCCGAACGAGTTGAGCTGGATGAGCTCCAGATCATCGCGTCCGCAGACAAATTCCGCTGCGGTGTAGAGGCGGGAGTGGTAGACCCACTGGTCGTTCACGCGCACGGGGCGCTTGGGGACAAAGTCGATGGGCAGGCAATCCTCGGTCAGCACCGTCAGGCCGTAGGCCGCGATGAGCTCGGGGATGCCGTGGTTGATCTCGGGGTCGACGTGGTAGGGACGTCCGGCGAGCACAATGCCGCTGCCGCCGTTTTTCTCCATGTCGGCGAGTGCCTTCGCGCCCGCGGCGCGGACGTCGGCCTTGGCCCTGCGCTGCTCTTCCCACGCGAGGTGGGCGGCATGGCGCGTTTCCTTTTCGGGAATGTTCCATACTTCCTTACAGAACTGGACGAGGCGGTCGGACGCGACCTTCTCATTTGTAAAAGCGAGGAAGGGATGGAGATAACGCACAGAGCCATCGGTCACGGCTTCGACGTTGTTCTTGATATTCTCGGGATATGAGACGACGATCGGGCAGTTGAAGTGGTTCTGCGCGCCCGGCACCTCCTGATGCTCGTAGAACACGCAGGGATGGAAGATGGTCTTGACGCCGTGGTCGATAAGCCACTGGGCGTGACCGTGGGCGAGCTTGGCAGGATAGCACTCAGATTCCGACGGAATGCTCTCCATGCCCAGCTCGTAGATCGCGCGCGTGGAGAACGGGGAGAGGATGACGCGGAAGCCGAGGTCGCGGAAGAACGTCGCCCAGAACGGATAGTTTTCGTACATGTTCAGTACGCGCGGAATGCCGATCTCGCCGCGCGGCGCATTTTCGGGCTCGAGCGGGGGATAGGCGAACATACGCTCGCGCTTGTAGGCGAAGATATTTTCACCGGGTTTGGCGGCACTTTCGCCGCGCAGGGCTTTTTCGCAGCGGTTGCCGCTCACATGGCGGCGGCCGCCGGGGAAGATGCTGACCGTGAGCATGCAGTGATTCTGGCAGCCCTGGCAGCGCGCGGCAGAGGTCTTGTAGGTGAGCTGCTCGATCTCCTCGAGCGGCAGCATCGTGGTTTTCTGGCCATGGTAGCGGTCGCGCGCGAGCAGTGCCGCGCCGAACGCGCCCATGATGCCCGCAATGTCGGGACACGTGACCTGCGCGCCGGAGATACGCTCAAACGCGCGCAGCACGGCCTCGTTGAAGAATGTGCCGCCCTGTACGACGACGTGCGAGCCGAGCTCGCTCGCGTCGGAGAGCTTGATGACCTTATAAAGAGCGTTCTTGATGACGGAGTAAGCAAGGCCGGCGGAGATATCGGAGACACTTGCGCCCTCCTTCTGCGCCTGTTTGACGTTGGAGTTCATAAACACCGTGCAGCGCGTGCCGAGGTCCACGGGGGCCTTGGCAAAGAGCGCTTCGTGCGCGAATTCCTGCGCCGTCATGCCGAGGGAGTTGGCGAAATTCTCGAGGAACGAGCCGCAGCCGGACGAGCAGGCCTCGTTCAGAAGCACCGTGTCGACCGCGCCGTCCTTGAGCTTGATGCACTTCATGTCCTGTCCGCCGATATCGAGCACGCAGTCGACCTTGGGGTCGAAGAACGATGCGGCGGTGCAATGGGCGATGGTCTCGACCTCGCCCTCGTCGAGCGAGAACGCGGACTTGAGCAGCGTTTCGCCGTAGCCTGTGGAGCAGGAGCGCGCAATATGCGCGCCCGCGGGGAGCGCTTCACGCAGCGTATGTACCGCCTGCATGGCAGTCTTGATGGGATTGCCCTGATTGTTGGCGTAGAACGAGTACAAAAGCTCGCCCTTTTCGCCAACTAACGCGAGCTTTGTCGTCGTCGAGCCCGCGTCGAAGCCGAGAAAGCAGTCGCCAGTATACGTTGCAAGATCGCCGCGCGGCACGACCGCCGTATGGTGACGGGTGCGGAAGGCCTCGAGGTCGGCTTCGTCTTCAAAGAGCGCCGGCAGGCGCTTTAATTCAAAATCCATCTGCACGCCGCTGTCGAGACGCTTGATGAGCGCGCTGAGCGGCTGCGCCTTGGCAGGCGTTTCGTCGATGGCCGCGCCGGTGGCGGCGAAGAGATGAGAATTTTCAGGGTCGATGGTCGTCTCATCCGTCAGCTTCAGCGTGCGGATAAACGCGGCCTTGAGTTGGGGGAGGAAGTGCAGCGGCCCACCTAAGAACGCGACATGGCCGCGGATGGGCTTGCCGCAGGCAAGGCCCGAAATGGTCTGGTTGACGACCGCTTGGAAGATCGAGGCGGCAAGGTCGGCCTTCGTCGCACCCTCGTTGATGAGGGGCTGGATGTCCGTCTTGGCGAACACGCCGCAGCGCGCGGCGATGGGGTAGATCTGCTGATAGTGCGCAGCCTCGCGGTCGAGACCCGAGGCGTCGGTCTGCAGCAGGGCGGCCATCTGGTCGATAAACGAGCCGGTGCCGCCAGCGCAGACGCCGTTCATGCGCTCTTCGAGCCCGCCTTTGAAGTAGATGATCTTGG
>OKSA01002801.1_pt1 | contig 13634 bp, 11 predicted proteins | sample 1601181 | NCBI WGS metagenome assembly OKSA01 (sample SAMEA3541538, study PRJEB24748) | human gut metagenome | biome: human gut; feature: human-associated habitat; material: faeces | place: China | collected 2012
TGTGGTATTGGCACGGATCGTATCGCGGCTCTCCACAATGCAGTTCTCAATGACCGTATTGTCTCCAATATAAACGTCATTCATGATGATCGAGTTTTTGATCACACAGTTATTTCCGATATATACCTTTTTAAACAGAACGGAATTTTCCACCGTTCCATTGATAATACAGCCGCTTGCTACCAGACTGTTCTTGACATCTGCGCCCGCATTAAATTTTGCCGGTGCCAGATCATCCACTTTAGAATAAATATGTGGACTATCCTTGAAAAATACTTTGCGCACATCCGGCTGCAGGAAATCCATGTTTGTCTGATAGTAGGCATCTACAGTGGAAATATTGCTCCAGTAGTCTTTTATCTTATAACCGTATATCTTTTTCAGATTCTTGTATCTGATCAGGATATCCGTTACAAAATCATATCTGTCTTCCTCAGCTGAATGCTCGATCAGATCGATCAGCTGACGTCTGCGGATGATATAGATTCCTGTGGAAATCGTGTTGGAATTTGCCACCATCGGTTTTTCCTCAAAATCTTCGATCCGCATATTCTCATTCATCTTCAGGATGCCAAAACGGGTTGCATCCTCGCCCTGATCCAGATCCCGGCATACCACAGTGATATCTGCTTTCTTGGCAATGTGGTATTCCAGTACTTTGTTATAATCCATCTTGTAAACCGCATCACCGGATGTGATGATCACATAAGGTTCATGGCACCTCTTCAGGAACTCCAGGTTCTGATAGATCGCATCTGCCGTTCCACGATACCAGTAGCCATTGTCTGCGGTGATCGTCGGTGTAAATACATAAAGACCACCCTGCTTACGTCCGAAATCCCACCACTTGGAAGAATTCAGATGTTCATTCAGTGAACGTGCATTATACTGAGTAAGTACTGCTACCTTCTGGATGTGCGAATTGGACATATTGCTGAGTGCAAAATCAATTGCCCGGTAGCTTCCTGCGATCGGCATCGCTGCCACTGCACGCCTCTGTGTAAGCTCCCGCATCTTGTTGTTGTTACCGCCTGCTAAAATGATTCCAACTGCTCTCATGATCTGTCACCCGCCTTTATCAATACTCCGCCGCTTTCAAGAGCACCCTGTACATAATCCTCCTTCACGGTAATACCGCTGATCGCAGTATTCTTTCCAATCTGTACTCCTGCCGGAATCACAGAATTCTCACCGATCGTAACCAGTCCGGAATTGTAGATATCAGACCTGAGCTTGTTCGGTGCTTCATTGCCGATTCCAAGGGTTACATTATCTCCAACCTTAACATTCTCCGCAATGATCGCTTTGTCGATCACACAGTCATTTCCTATCGCAACATCCTGCATGATAATCGAATCCCGGATCACGCAACCTTGTCCAACAACAACACCTGCGCCGATCACACAGTTATGTATCTCGCCGTATATCTCAGCTCCGTCGCCAATGATGCTTCTGTCGATCACAGCTTCTTTTGAGATATACTGTGGCGGTATAATTGAATTATTCGTATAAATTTTCCAGAATTCCTCATAAAGATTAAATTCAGGAATAATGTCGATCAGTTCCATATTAGCTTCCCAGTAAGAACTCAATGTACCGACATCCTTCCAGTAACCATTATATTCATATGCAAACAGTCTCTGCTTCTTTTCATGACAGTACGGAATGATATGCTTTCCGAAATCACATCCCGGCTGATCTTTCATCTTGATCAGTGCCTCTTTGAGCACCGGCCAGCTGAAAATATAAATTCCCATGGACGCAAGATTGCTCCGCGGATTCGCCGGCTTCTCCTCAAACTCGGTGATTCTCTTGTCTTCATCGGTAATTACGATTCCGAAACGACTTGCTTCTTCGATCGGAACCGGCATTGCCGCGATCGTCACATCTGCATGATTCTCCTTGTGAAAATCCAACATGACCTCGTAATCCATCTTGTAAATATGATCTCCTGATAAGATCAGTACATAATCCGGATTAAATGTCTCCATATACTCCAGATTCTGATAAATTGCATTCGCCGTTCCTGTATACCATTCGCTGCTTGTACTCTTCTCATACGGCGGAAGAATTGACACCCCTCCGATATTCCGGTCCAGATCCCACGGAATACCAATTCCAATATGTGTATTAAGCCTGAGTGGTTGATACTGGGTCAGGACACCGACTGTATCGATTCCTGAGTTGATACAGTTACTCAGCGGAAAATCAATGATCCTGTATTTGCCGCCAAATGCAACAGCCGGTTTAGCAACTTTTGCAGTCAGGACGCCAAGTCTGCTGCCCTGTCCTCCTGCCAATAGCATTGCTATCATTTCCTTTTTTATCATGTCTTCACCCCTTCTCAGTAATTCTGGTTTTTTCATTATAACATATTACATACATATAGTGAACATATTTTACAAAAATATTTCTGTTTACCTATCTTTTTTATAGAAATATCACAAAAAGAAAAGGTTTGGTTTTTGACCTATCTATGTTATAATTATGCACGTAAGTCAAATACTATGAAACAAATTCACAGAACAGGAAGTGTCATTATGTATAAAATTGATTTTAATCAGCCTTGCCATATCCACTTCATCGGAATTGGCGGCATCAGTATGAGTGGACTCGCTGAGATCCTTCTTGAAGAAGGCTTCACAGTATCCGGATCCGATAACAAAGAATCGGCACTTACGGATCATCTGTCTCAGAATGGTGCAACCGTATTTTACGGTCAGAAAGCTTCCAATATTATAGACGGTATCGACCTTGTAGTTTATACCGCAGCGATCCACGAAGACAACGAAGAATTTGCAGAAGCAAAGCGTCAGAATCTTCCGATGTTATCCAGAGCAGAATTACTCGGTCAGCTTATGACTAACTATAAGACACCGGTTGCTATATCCGGTACACACGGTAAGACAACCACAACCTCTATGCTTTCTCATATTGCTCTTGCAGCAGACCTGGATCCGACAATCTCTGTCGGCGGTATCCTGAAAGCGATCGAAGGCAATATCCGTGTCGGCGGACCTGACCTTTTTATTACGGAAGCATGCGAATATACCAACAGTTTCCTGCACTTTTTCCCGAAAATCGGTATTATTCTGAATGTGGATGCGGATCACCTGGACTTTTTTAAAGACCTGGACGATATCCGTAATTCTTTCCACCTTTTTGCTAAGCTTCTTCCGGAAAACGGAACTCTCGTCATCAACGGAGATATTGATAAAATTGAAGAGATCACCTCCGATCTTTCCTGTCGTGTTATCACTTTTGGCAAAGAAGCTTCCCTGGATTACAGTGCAGCCAATATTACTTATAACGAACAGGGCAATGCCTCTTTCGATGTCGTAAAAAACGGACAGAATGTTGCACATCTCGTTCTTGCAGTTGGCGGTGAGCACAACGTATATAACGCACTTGCGGCAATCGCAGTTGCCGATATTCTTGGTGTTCCTGCGGAGACGATCCAGACAGGTCTTGCTTCCTTCCACGGAACAGACCGCCGTTTTGAATACAAAGGTGAAGTCGGCGGAGTGACCATCATTGATGATTACGCACACCATCCGACAGAGATTGCTGCAACGCTGAAAAGTGCTGCACATTATCCACATAAAAAACTGTGGTGTATTTTCCAGCCACATACTTATACCCGTACAAAAGCATTATTCTCAGAATTTGCTGAAGCACTCGCACATGCAGACCATGTAATCCTTGCTGACATCTATGCAGCGCGTGAGACAGATACTTTAGGCATCTCTTCCGCACAGCTTGCAGATGCAGTCAAAGAACATGGATGTGACGCAACTTATCTGCCAAGCTTTGCAGCCATCGAAGAGTTCGTCACCACCCATTGCCAGCCTGGCGATCTTCTGATCACAATGGGTGCCGGAGATGTTGTAACCATTGGGGAAGACCTGTTGAAAGCCTGATTTTCTCCAATATTTGCGAAATTTTATCTGTAATAACAAAAATTTCCGTCAGAAAATTCTTTTTTACAATCTGGGATGATGTTATAATGAACAAAGTCAGAAAAGAAAGGAAGCGGAAATTATGAGTGCACTTATTTTGCGCAATCATTCCCACAATAACATAACGATCGTGGAGAATGACTTTATCGATCATTATATGGTATCTGCGAACGGAGAATATGTAAAAGTCTATCTTCTTCTTCTCCGTTATCAGAATATCCCGGAGCAGCTTCCGGATATCCCGCAGATGGCAGACCTTCTGGAGAATACCGAAGGCGATATCCTGCGCGCACTCAAATACTGGGAAAAAGAAGGAATTCTTTCTCTCGAATATGACGAAACAAATGAACTCGCCGGAATCTGTATCGGAAAAGCACCAACTCATCAGACACCTGTCAAAGCAGCTTTCCATACACCTTCTGCACAGTCTGCTTCCGTTCATGAAAAATCTCCGGTCACACAGTCTGATGGAAATACCACTGTTTCAGATAAAGCTGCCGGTCAGAATCTTCCTGCATCAAGACGTTCCCTTGCTGCAAGAAGAGAATTAAAGCAGATTCTTTTTATTGCTGAACAATATCTTGGCAAAACCTTATCCCGTACCGATGTTGATGCGATTACCTACTTTTATGATTCCCTTGGTTTTTCCGCAGACCTGATCGAGTATCTGATCGAATACTGTGTGGAAAACGGACATAAGAGCATGCATTACATTCAGAAAGTAGCACTTTCATGGGCAGATGAACATATTACAACCGTCGATCAGGCACGTAATTCCTCTGCATTTTACAACAAAACCTGCTATTCTATCCTGAATGCATTTGGCATCAAAGGGCGGGGGCCTGCATCTGCCGAACTGGATTATATCCGCAAATGGCTGGAGGATGGGAATTTCGAACTGGATCTCATTCTGGAAGCATGCAACCGCACCATCAGTGCGATCCACCAGCCAAGTTTTGAATATACTGACAAGATTCTCGAAAACTGGAAGACGGGCAACGTTCGTACACTGGCAGATGTTGAGCGTCTTGATTCTGCCTTTGAGCAGGAAAAAGACCGGAGGAAAACTCCTGCTGGGCAAAACCGTACACCTTCTGCCCAACAGCCTTCCAAATTCCGTAATTTTGAAGAACGTTCTTACAATATGGACGAGCTTACCAAAGAATTATTACGCAGTAACTAAGAAAGGGGAACACTGTGCCGTTAACTAATTCACAATACAATGCGCTGATGCGCGTATATGAAGAAAAAAGAGCGAAGAGCCGCGACCTCGCGAATCTTCACTACGAACGTGCCTGCCAGAAGATTCCGGAGCTTGCATCGATTGATGCCTCTATTTCTTCTGCCAGTCTTGATCAGGCGAAAAAGCTGCTCGCAGGCGATGACACTGCCCTCGCTTCTTTGAAAGAAGATATCCGGTCTCTTTCTGACAGACGCCGCCGACTCCTTTCCGACGCCGGATTCCCGGAAGACTATCTGGAACAGCATTTTGAATGTCCGGACTGTCAGGATACCGGCTATGTCGGCACGAAAAAGTGCCATTGCTTTTTAAAAGCGATCATTGATCTGTTCTACACCCAGTCCAACTTAAAAGGGCTTCTCGAACAGGAAAATTTTGAACATTTTAATTTTGATTATTATTCATCCAATTATAGAGACCGGCTTTCCGGTCAGAATTCCCGCGAGCTTGCAACGCGGGCTTATCAGGAATGTATGAATTTCATCCACAATTTTGATACCGAACATGGTAATCTGCTCCTTTTTGGGAATACTGGTATTGGGAAGACATTTCTCAGTCACTGCATTGCAAAAGAAGTGATGGATTCTCTGCATTCCGTTCTTTACCTGACTGCCTCTGAATTTTTCGATGCGCTCCTTGAAAAAGCACTGACCCGGAATGATGAGAGCTGTCTTTTATATGAGCAGATCCACCAGTGTGATCTGCTGATCATTGATGACCTGGGAACCGAACGAAATACAGACTTTGTCGTTTCTCAGCTTTTTGTGTGTTTAAATGATCGGATCCTGAACAGGAAATCCACGATCATTTCTACTAATCTTACTCTGGAGGAAATCAAGACGAACTATACAGAACGTACATTTTCCCGGATAAGCAACCATTATAAGATACTTCGCCTTGCCGGTGATGATATCCGCATTCAAAAGAAACTTATGTACAGGGAGGAACACTGATGTTACATCGAAGTGAACGAATTCTGGATAATATTCCAGTTGGCTCTCTCGGCATTATTGCTGTAGACGGCTGTGAAGAGATGGGAAATAAAGTCAATGACTATCTCGTAAAATGGAGAAAGGAAGAGACTCGTTTCCAGAAAGACAATCTTGTTTTCAACGGCTATGAAAAGCCGAACTATCTGATCAACGCAAAGGTACCGCGTTTTGGATCTGGTGAAGCCAAAGGTATTATCAATGAGTCTGTACGTGGAAAAGACCTTTATCTGATGGTCGATGTCTGCAACTACAGCCTGACTTATTCGCTCAGCGGCAATACCAACCATATGTCACCGGACGACCATTTCCAGAACCTGAAGCGTGTCATCGCCGCTGTAGGAGGAAAAGCACGTCGTCTGAACGTCATTATGCCTTTCCTGTATGAAAGCCGCCAGCACAAGAGAAGCGGCCGTGAATCACTGGACTGTGCACTTGGCCTGCAGGAGCTTGTCCGCATGGGTGTTGACAATATCATCACTTTCGATGCACACGACCCACGTGTCCAGAATGCGATCCCGCTGAACGGATTTGAGACAATCCGTCCGACTTACCAGTTCGTAAAAGGACTTTTAAAGCATGTACCGGATCTTCAGATCGATGCTGACCATATGATGGCAATCAGCCCGGATGAAGGTGCAACCGGACGTGCAATCTACTTTGCCAACGTACTCGGACTCGACATGGGTATGTTCTACAAACGTCGTGACTACACAACCATCGTAGACGGACGTAACCCGATCGTAGCACACGAATTCCTTGGTTCTTCTGTAGAAGGCAAAGATGTGATCATCCTTGATGATATGATTTCTTCCGGTGACAGTATCCTTGATGTTGCCCGTCAGCTCAAGATGCGTAAAGCAAAACGTATCTACGCTGCTGCAACCTTTGGACTTTTCACAAATGGTATGGAAAAATTCGACCAGGCTTATGAAGAAGGACTGATCAACGGAATCCTCACAACAAACCTGATCTATCAGACACCGGAACTGCTCAGCCGTCCTTACTACATCAACTGCGACATGAGCAAGTACATCGCACTGGTGATCGATACACTGAACCATGATGCTTCTATCAGCAGCATCCTTGATCCAAGCGAACGTATCCAGAATGTAGTTGAGAAATATAAAAAAGGGGAAGCGATCGATTAATTTATACGAGCGAAATTTTTCCGCTATATGACAAAAAATACTGCTTGAATATCATTTTCTGATATCTAAGCAGTATTTTTTTACTCTTAAACGTTAATTTGTGAATACTCGGTAATTCTCTTTTTTATCGTAATCTTTGCGGATCCCATCATCCTCATACATGGTATAACTGCTGTTTTTATATCCGATAAGCTGCAGATGTTCGGTATCAATATCCTTCACACACTCTGCCGCTTCTGCAACCGGGATACATTTACCATTTCGAATGAAGAGCGGTACTTCATTTGATGCCACATCTACATAATGGATACCTTTCGCGAGAATCTCTTCCGAAATGCTTCCATCCGGCAGGAACTTGACAAATTTCATTTCTTCCGGCAGATAAACATAACGGCCTCTTGCGTTCTGCTCGTAAACCGGAGCAATCATAATCTCGTTTCCGAGCATCAGCTGATCCTCTACTCGGATTGCTCTCTTGTCATCCGGATAAACAAACCCTAACGGCTTAAAATACATGTCATCACTCAGCGCAGCTTTCATGTACTCGCTGTACAGATACGGCACAAGACGATATCTGGTGTTAATGACAGCACGGAAATCCTCGATATTTTCGAATTGATAACACTCCTGCTCTCTTGTCCCCGTCGCCGAATGATTACGCATCAGTGGTGTAAATACACCAAGTGCGAGAAAACGTAGCAGCAATTCTCTTGTTGTATCAGCACCAAAACCTCCAAGGTCAGCACCTGTATACAGGAAACCACACATGTTCAGAGCCGGCAGCATCTTCAGGTTAAGAAGGATATGTGACCACCAGGATTTATTATCTCCGGTCCAAATTCCGCCATAACGATGCATTCCGATGTAAGAAGATCTGGAAAACATCAGAAAACGTTTTTCCGGGTCAATGCGTTCAAACGCTTCTCCGGCCGCTCTTGTCATATTATAGCCAAAAAGATTATGTACTTTGTCATGGCGGATCTTTTTGCCATCCACATTGTGATAAAATCTTTTATAGTCTTCCGGATTATTCGCAATACTGAGCATCTTGTCCTGCATTTCCCAAGGATGGGTCTTGCCTTCGGTATCCTTTGCAAACTCTCCGGCAAGTTCTCTTGCCTCTGCAAGGCCTTCGGAAGAATAAAAGATCGCAGGCTCGTTCATATCATTCCAGAAACCTTCTATTCCCTGTTCGATCAGAAAACGATATTTGTCCCCGAACCATTTTCTGGCTTCCGGATTCAGCATATCCGGAAAATGGGTATCTCCCGGCCATACAGCTGCAACAAAATCACTTCCGTCTTCTCTCTTGCAGAAATAGTTGTTTTTGACACCTTCCTCGTAAATCTCATATCCCGGCTCAACCTTGACACCGGCATCAATGATCGGAATCAGGCGAATACTCTGGTCATTCATTTCCTGTACGAATTCCGGAAAATCCGGGAAATTTTCTTCACTCACTGTGAAATCTTTAAATGACTGCATATAGTCAATATCCATGTAAATCATGTCGATCGGAATATGATTCTCCCGATATCCTTTTGCGACAGTACGGAAATCTTCTTTCGTCGTATAACCCCAGCGGCTCTGTCCGAAACCAAAGGCAAACTTCGGTGGGATATAGCTGCGTCCGATTACATGGCGGAACTGTTTTACGATATCATAAGCATTCTCACCTTCAAGCACGTAGATATCCAAGTCAGCATTTTCGCAAGATACCTTAATGGTATCCTCTCTGTCATATCCAATATCAAAGGTCAGTTTTGAGGGATAGTCGAAAAACAATCCAAACGTCCTCTTTCCGCTCACAACAATGAAGTTGTGCGCTCCGTACAGAGAACGCTTGTCCTCTGTGTGTACCGGATCATCTGTACAATTACTGATATAACAGTACCCTCTCTTGTTGATTCCACGATTGGCTTCACCCAGACCATAGACAATATCATCTTCATCCATGATATAAGTAAAAACAAATCCTTCCTCCTGACTGACCTCTCCATACGGGAGAACGCCCTTAGTTGTTTCAATCTTTTCAGTCAGTGCCTCCGTATCAAACGGAGTTCCATATCTATATTTTCTAATCATTTCTTTATCACCTAGTGTTTATAATATAGTACAAATGCTTCATATGGATTCAGAACAATTTTTCCTTCAAATTCTTTTCTTCCAAGGTTTGTGATCAGACACTCTGCGCCTTTAAATTCTTCCGGCACTTCTACTTCTGCATTCTTATCGCTGAAGTTGCAGACAGTCAGAAGCTTTTCCTGATCCTGTTTTCTTGTGTACGCAAAAATCTGTTCATCCTCACGGTAAAGAGGTTCAAATTCACCATAAACAATAATGTCTTTTTCTTTACGCAATCGGATCAGTTTCTGATAGTAGTGGAAAACAGAATCCGGATCTTCAAGCTGCTGTGCTGCATTGATCTTCTTGTAGTTCGGATTCACTTTGATCCACGGCTCGCCCTCTGTGAATCCAGCCTGTTTACTGTCGTCCCACTGCATCGGAGTTCTCGCATTGTCACGGCTTCTCAGCATCAGACATTTCATCATGTATTCCGGAGTCATAAGACCTGATTCCGTAAACTCTGTAAAGAAATTGATGCTCTCAATATCACGGTAATCTTCCAGTTTGTCAAAGTAAATGTTTGTCATACCAAGTTCTTCGCCCTGATACACATATGGTGTTCCCTGCATCATATGAAGACAGGTCGCAAGCATTTTTGCAGAAGTTTCTCTGTATGCCGGATTGTCATTTCCGAATCGGCTGACACTTCTCGGCTGGTCATGATTTCCAAGAAACAGGCTGTTCCATGCTTTACCCTGAAGTTCTTCCTGCCATTTGATCATAATATTTTTGAACTCTTTGAAGTCATATTTTGCAGTTGTCCACTTTCCATAATCTCCGCATCCACTCTCCACATGCTCGAATTGGAATACCATATTCAATTCATTTCGGTCATCACCCGCATATTTCTGTGCTTCTTCTATTGTAACGCCTGCGGTTTCACCAACTGTCATGATATCATATTTTGAAAGAACTTCTCTGTTCATTTCCTGCAGAAATTCATGAATTCTCGGACCATGTACGCAATATGGTCCAAAATCACCATAGAGGCTGTTATTCATTTCTCCATCCGGGAAAGTCTGGTCTTTGGAGATCATACTGATAACATCCATACGGAAACCGTCGATTCCTTTTTCACACCAGAATGTCATCATATCATAAACTTCCTGGCGTACTTTCTCGTTTTCCCAGTTGAGATCCGGCTGTTTCTTTGAGAACAGATGCAGGTAATACATCTGGGTCTGAGAATCATATTCCCATGCAGATCCACCGAATACACCGCCCCAGTTGTTTGGTTCTTTTCCGTTTACAGGATCTTTCCAGATATAATAGTCACGATATGGATTATCTTTTGACTTTCGGCTTTCAATAAACCAGTTATGTTCATCCGATGTATGGTTGACTACGAGATCCATCAGTATTCTGATATCTCTTTTATGAGCTTCTGACAGAAGTTCTTCGTAATCATCCATAGTTCCATATTCTTTATAAATCCTGCGGTAATCAGAAATATCATAACCATTATCATCCTGAGGTGATTCCAGCATCGGAGATATCCATAACACATTTACACCAAGCTCTTTGAGATAATCAAGTTTCTGTATGATTCCTCTAATATCCCCTACACCATCTCCGTTGCTGTCTTTAAAACTTTTTGGATATATCTGATATACCACACTTTCTTTCCACCATTTTTTCTCCATGTTATTAATCTCCTGTTAATAATTCTTTCTTCACAGATACCTGCAAATCACTCTGCGGCAACACAGCTCCCGTAATCTACCATTGATTTGGGAAATGTTACCCCGGACACGTCTGTCCTATTCCTTTTCGGTGTCTTTATCATAAACCCTGTATCTCAACAAAATCAACAGGTTTCTCGCGAAACTTAAAATCTAACCAAAGTTTTGATTTTATTTTTATGCATATTAGACAAAAGAGGGACTCTGTCATTCTTTGACAGAATCCCTCTTTACCAGATAAACCGGACTTTTTATATTTAATTCCTTCAATTCTTCTCCCTGAATCAGCTGCATCAGACGTTTCAGTGCCATATGTGCTTTTTGCTGGATATTCTGATGAACTGTCGTCAGTTTTGGACGAACCATACTCGCATACACGCTGTCATCGTAACCTGTGATGGAAATTTGTTCCGGAACCTTAATTCCCTTATCAAAAAAGAAGTTCATCGCTTCAATTGCATCATAGTCTGATGAAAAAGCCAGTGCTTTCGTTTCGAGGAAATGTGGTAAAAGTTCTTCGTATTTCCTGAGACGGTATTTTTTCTCGCCCGGAACAACAATGTATCGGGAACGACTACAGAATCCTCCCTTCTTTTCCATTGCCTGCTTGAAGCCCGTCCATCGATAATAGTCGCTGTCTCTATCAGTTTCTGCAATAAACAAAGCCTTTTTGTATCCACAGGAATAGAGATATTCTCCTATCTGGTATCCTCCGGAGTAATCATCTACACCGACATTCTGAAAGGTATATGCGCCTTCAGGATAAGCATCGATCAGAATCATTTTCTTATTCAGCTTCCGCGAAAGACTGCGATATCTTTCCTCATTATATCCCAGGATGATCAGTCCCTCAACATTCCATTTTGAAGCAATGTCTACTACATTCTGAATGTCTTCGCCACCGATAAGCATAACATAATATCCTTTTTCTTCCGTTTCCATACGGATGTTTCCAATAAGTTCTCCCACAAACGGGTCCTGAAGAGACTGCATACCATGAGCATAAGTAAAACCCAGCACTACACCTATAATTCTGGAACCATGACCGGAAAGCATCACTGATCCCATATGAGGAACATAGTTCTGTTCTTTAAGGATCGCTGTGATCTTATCAATCGTTTTTTGGGAAACTCTTTTGGTATTTCCATTTATAACATTTGATACGGTGGTGCGGCTGACTCCAGCCATTTCAGCAATATCCTGAAGACGAATCATCTGTTATCCTGCCTCCTTTTATATCTTGTGTATCATTATTTACGAAATCCATCGCTTCTAGTACATCTTCTAATTTAACTTTCATGCTTTTTCCTTACATTGCCTTGCAAAACTCAAATGCCACATAATACACATAATCGTTTTTTGAAATAAAATCTGTTTGGCTATTTACAAGATCATCTAAAGCCGGAACACTCATTGCGTCATCATCATAAAGAAAAGCAATAAGTGGCTGCTGCTTATTATATCGGATATCTACAACATTTTTTATTTCAGTTGCTGATCTACCATAGTATTCTCGATCTTCTACGTTTTCTAAAATAGGAATTTCCGTTGTATTCATCCGTTGTGACAAACTTGTAAATGAATGCTCCATCTGGTCCAGCAAGCAGCTCTGCTGTCTGCATTTCTATGCTATCCTTTGCAATAAGAGAAATGTAATTCTGTGGTTTTTTCAAACGGTATATGGTAAATCCGATTATTGATACCGCACAAATAGATATAACTAATAATATACATTTCATAACCTTCAGACATTTCTGTTTATTTATATTGTCTCTGATCACTTCAATAATATTGGTTTCTGACTTCTGAATTATCACCCATACCTAATTTTTCTGCCAGCTGCTTTTGTGTCATCACCAAAGACTTTCGTTTGCCTGCAATATATTTTCCGATTTTGATAAGATCCATCCATCGCACCTCCTTTTCTTATATTAATCGTACTCTATTTGAGGAAAAAAGCATACCCCTCGAAGGTAGAATATGAATTTCAAACCTATCTAGTTTGCCAAATAGAATAAAGATCTTATATAGCAGCTTCATATATAATCTTACAGATATTGTTACTGTATCATATATGTTCCAAACAATGTGTGATCAGACAGCCATTTCTCATAAAATCCTTCAATACAAATCTCCCACATATCCATCTGCTTCCAGATGCATATAGCACTCACTCACCTGCTCTGATTCCAGAATCTGCAAAACGTGTTCCGTTCCTGTAGCAAGTTCTTTTGTTTTTAACTCTTCCAGCGGAATCCAATAAACTCTACCTTCCTCAGAGCTCTTTAATTCTCCGGTAAACTTATCCGCTTTATACAGGGTAATGACATAATGCACTCCGCTCTTATGCCAATGATATAATCCTCCAAGTTTTGGTGCTTCAATCGTAAGTCCTGTTTCTTCCCAGACTTCTCGAATCATAGATTTCTGGAAAATCTCATTTGCTTCTACGTGACCGCCTGGAAAAGTTGTACCGGTATAGCTAT
>OKSA01002806.1_pt1 | contig 13624 bp, 13 predicted proteins | sample 1601181 | NCBI WGS metagenome assembly OKSA01 (sample SAMEA3541538, study PRJEB24748) | human gut metagenome | biome: human gut; feature: human-associated habitat; material: faeces | place: China | collected 2012
GCGGATCATGCGCTGCTTGCGGATGAGCTCGTAGCATCCGTAGGCGCAGATGGCGTGCGCGTGACGGTGTCCGCACCGTCCGCGAACCGCAGCGTGTGGCACAGCAGCCCGCCGTCGCGGCAGACCTCGTAGAGCGCGGCCTCGGCCGTCTGCCCCGCCGCGCGCGCATCCCAGAACGCCGTCACCGTCTCCGGGTGCGTGACCGGGTCGGCCGCGTCCACGTGCACGGCCGTGAGTCCTGCGTCCGAGAGCTGCGCCACCGCCTGCGCGATCTGCGCGTCCGTGAGATTGACGCCCGCACGCGTGCCGTCGCCGACCGCCTGCACGATGGTCTGATACCGCTGCGCCGCCGCGACGGCGGGGTCTGCCGCAGCTTCGGCCTGTGCCGCCGTCTTTTGCCCGCAGGCCATCAGCAGCAGCGCCGCTGCGCACAACAGGCCGCAGAAAATTCGTTTCATGCGCGTACCTCCCGTCATTTTCTGCAAACAGTGTACACGAAAAAATTCGGCATTGCAAATTTCGCCGCATCTGCTATACTGTCGGAGATGGATGCCGTAAGATGCCGCCGGGAGAGCGCTGCGGCCGCCGAAGGAGTGACACTCTCAGGCAAAAGGACCGGTGGCTGACGGAGCTCTGGAGAGACGATTCCGCACCGAAGAAGCAAGGCCGCGCGGCCAATCTTTCAGGTAAAAGGACAGAGTACACACCTGCACCATGGCAGGGGTGTACTCTTTTTTCGGAGGTCATGACGATGGAAACCTTCCTCTTTCTGCTCGAGCTGGCCGGGACGGTCGCGTTCGCCGTCAGCGGCGCGGTGCTCGGCATCGAAAAGCATATGGACATTTTCGGCGTGGGGCTGCTGGGCATCACGACGGCCGTCGGCGGCGGCATCCTGCGCGATCTCGTCGTGGGGCTGACCCCGCCGCGCGCGTTTCAGGACCCGATCTATCTGCTCGTCGCGCTCGGCGTATCGGTCGTGCTGTTTTTCCCGTTTGTGCGCCGCCTCATCGGCCGCAGCAAGCGCGTGTTCGACGCGCTCATGCTGCTCATGGACGCGACCGGGCTCGGCATCTTCACGATCACGGGCATGAACACCGCCACCACGCTCGCCGGGTGCACCGACCCGCTGCTGCTGGTGTTTGTCGGCCTGCTGACCGGCACGGGCGGCGGCGTGCTGCGCGATATCCTCGCCGGGGATATGCCCTACATCCTGCGCAAGCACATCTACGCCAGCGCGTCCATCGCGGGCGGCATTCTCTATCTGCTGCTGCAGCAGGTCTGGCAGGGAGCGGGCGCGATCTTGACCAGCGTGGTCGTCGTCATCGTCATCCGCTGCGCCGCGGCGCACTTTGAGTGGAACCTGCCGCGCGCAAAAACCGTGTGGAAAAGCAACAAATGATGTGCTAGGATAAAGAAAAGAGTTCGCAAGACCGGAGGTCATGACCATGGCAAACACCCCAGCGCGCGTATGTCCGCTCGCAAAAAAGTGCGGCGGCTGCCAGCTGCAGAACCTGTCGTATGACGAGCAGCTGCATCTCAAACAGGCGACGGCCATCCGCCTGCTCGGCCGCTTCGGCCACGTGGAGGAGATCATCGGCATGAAAGATCCCTACCACTACCGCAACAAGGTGCAGGCCGCTTTCGGCGTCAATCGGCAGGGGCAGATCATCTCGGGCGTGTACCAGTCGGCCTCGCACCGGATCGTGCCGGTCAGCGACTGCATGATTGAGGACACGGTCGCAGACCAGATCATCGTCACGATCCGCGGCCTGCTCAAGAGCTTCAAGATCCGTCCCTATGACGAGGACACCGGCCGCGGCACGCTGCGGCACGTGCTCGTGCGGCGCGGCTGGCGCAGCGGGGAGATCCTCGTCGTGCTCGTGACGGCGCACGGCATGCTGCCCGGCAAGCGCAACTTCGTGCGCGCGCTGCTGCAGCGGCACCCGGACATCACGACCATCGTGCAGAACATCAACGCCGGGCAGACGAGCCTTGTGCTCGGGCCCCACAGTGAGGTGCTCTACGGACCGGGCTATATCCGCGAGCAGCTCGGGGACTTCACGTTCCGCATCTCGCCGCGCGCGTTTTATCAGATCAACCCCGTGCAGACGGAGGTGCTCTACCGCACGGCGCTCGACTACGCCGGGCTGACCGGCAAAGAGACCGTCGTGGACGCCTACTGCGGCACCGGCACGATCGGCATCTTCGCCAGCCGGAACGCCGCGCGCGTAATCGGCGTGGAAAATAACCGCGACGCCGTGCGCGACGCGATCAGCAACGCGAAAGCAAACCGCGCGGACAACGTCCGCTTCTACACGGCCGACGCGAGCGACTTCCTGCAGGGCATGGCCAGGGCCGGTGAACACACCGACGTCATCATCCTCGATCCGCCGCGCGCCGGCAGCGACGAGCGCTTTCTCGCCGCCGTCGCGGCCGTCGGGCCGGAGCGGGTGGTGTACGTGTCGTGCAACCCGGAGACGCTCGCGCGCGACCTGGGCTATCTCACCCGGCACGGCTACCGCGTCACACGCATCCAGCCGGTGGACATGTTCCCGCACACGGAACATATTGAGGTCGCCGTGGCATTGGTCAAAAGCTGACGAAACGTGAATTGAAAAGCCACCGCAGCGCATCATGCGCTGCGGTGGCTTCCTTTTTGCTGCGGTGTGGGGTCACGCGCCGCCGGTTTCTTCGGCGCAGGCGCGCAGCTCGCGGAAAATGGTCGTATAATCGGCGCGGAAATTGCTGTTTTTCGGAAACAGGAACATAATGTCGTGCCGCAGCTCAAAGTCGCTCAACGCGATCACGCCGAGCGCGCCCGCCGCCTCCTCCGGGCGGATGGCCGCGCGGTAGAGAAACGACACGCCGTAGCCGCTTTTGAGCAGAGTCTTGATCGCGCCGATGTTGCCGATCTCGACCGTGCGGGCAAAATCCGCCGTCGCCAGGCCGTGCTCCTTCAGGTAATACTCCAGGATCACGCGCGTGCCCGAGCCCTCCTCGCGCAGCAGCAGCGGCTCGCCCAGCAGGTCCGTCAGCGGGCGGCCGCGGTAGCGCGCGGCCTTCTCCGGGTCTCCGGCGGCGACATACTCCTCCGTGCCGAAGACGAAAAAATCATACTCCGCCTTCGGAAAGTCACCCTCGACGACCGCAAAATCCAGCTCACCGGAATCGAGCTTGCTCAGCAGCACCTTCGTATCCGCCACCTGCATCTGAATGTGGCTGTCCGGGTGCAGGCGCAGAAACCGGCCGATCGCCTCGTTGATCATGAACTCCGCGACCGAGAGCGTCGCGCCGAACGAATAGTCGCGCGTGCCGGAGACGGCCTGCTGCATGCGCTTTTGCAGGTGCTGCTCGTCGTGCTTCATCGTCATCAGCGTGCGGCGCAGGATCTCCCCCGCCTCGGTCAGCTGCAGGCGCTTGCCGTTGTGCTGAAACAGCGCCGTACCGTAAGCCTGTTCCAGATAGTGCATATGGTGCGAGACCGCGGGCTGCGTGATGTTGAGCTCACGCGCCGCCTTCGTAAAATTCATGTGCCGGCACACGGCCAGAAACGTCTCGACGCGAAAATCCAGCATGGGCATCCCTCTTTCCTGTAGGTTTTCAGCTAATGATAACACAAAATTATCATTTGATAAATAGAAATCATTTTTCTTTATCGTTCAGGTGTGCTATGATGCTCTCTGCAAACAACGCATGGAGAGAAAGGAATCCTCGACCCACTATGAACTTCATTCAGAAAAACTGGAAAGGCATCCTCGTGTGCCTCGTCATGGCCGTGCCCTGCTGGCTGCTCGGGCAGCGGTTTCCGATCGTCGGCGGTCCGGTGTTCGGCATCCTCGCCGGCATGATCGTCACGCTGCTCTGGCGCGACAAGACGGCGGCGCAGCCCGGCATCTCGTTCGTGTCGAAAAAGGTGCTGCAGTACGCCGTCATCCTGCTCGGCTTCGGCATGAACCTGTCCGTCATCTGGCAGACCGGCAAGCAGTCGCTGCCGATCATCGTCGTGACGATCACGACGTCGCTCGTCGTGGCGTGGCTGCTGCACAAGCTGCTGCACATTCCGGGCAAGATCTCGACGCTCGTGGGCGTCGGCTCGTCGATCTGCGGCGGCTCGGCCGTCGCGGCGACCGCGTCCGTCATCGACGCGGACGATGAGGAAGTCGCGCAGGCGATCTCCGTCATTTTCTTCTTCAACATGCTCGCGGCCATCTTCTTCCCCGCGCTCGGCGCGCTGCTCGGCTTCTCGACCACGAACGGCGAGGCGTTCGGCATCTTCGCCGGCACGGCCATCAACGACACGTCGTCCGTCACGGCCGCGGCCTCCACGTGGGACTCGCTCTACGGGCTCGGCAGCCAGACGCTCGACAAGGCCGTGACCGTCAAGCTCACGCGCACGCTCGCCATCATCCCGATCACACTCGTGCTCGCCTTCGTGCGCACGAAGCGCGCCAAGACCGACGGCACGAAGGTGAATTTCAAGAAGATCTTCCCGATGTTCATCCTCTACTTCCTGCTCGCGTCCGTGATCACGACCATCTGCGTGAGCGCCGGCGTGTCGGCAAGCGTGTTCACCCCGCTCAAGACGCTCAGCAAGTTCCTGATCGTGATGGCCATGTGTGCCGTCGGCCTGAACACGAACATCGTCAAGCTCGTCAAAACCGGCGGCAAGCCGCTCATCATGGGCTTTTGCTGCTGGGTCGGCATCGCGGGCATGAGCCTGCTGATGCAGCACGTGCTCGGCATCTGGTAAGGCACGAACAAAAAACGGGCGGCAGCCGGAGCTATCCGGCTGCCGCTTTGAGACTGTCAAAAAGTAATACTTTTTGACAAAGAGGCTGCAGTCTGCTGCGCGCATAATTTGTGCGCAGCCGGCGCACAAATTCCACACTTGCAGCCTGAGCGGTATTTTCTCCGCCGCACATGTCGCCGGAGAAAATGATCGGACCTTCTTTCGCCGCTGCGGCGGCGAAACTCTACGAGGTTTTTGGACAAGCTGTAGGCGGCGACCGGGGATGACCTGGCCGCCGCCTGTGTTTTAGGATTCTTTGCCGTCGCGCGGCAGCGTCACGAGCATGACCGTTCCGTCCGCGCCGCTGCGCTCGATCTGCACCGTGCCGCCGTGCAGCGCGGCAATCTCCCACACAAGCGACAGACCGAGCCCGACGCCGCCGTGTGCCCGGCTGCGCGACTTGTCCACGCGGAAAAACGGCTGGAAAACGCTCTCCCGGTATGCCTCCGGGATGCCGGGACCGTGGTCACGGACGCGGATCTGTACATTCCCGTCCGCCTCGCTGACCGCGATGCGCACCGCCCCGTCCGGCCGGCCGTAACGGATAGCGTTTTCGGTCAGGTTGAACAGCAGCCGGTACAGCAGCGGGTCGCTGCCGGTGAGCACAGCGCCGCCGTCGGCCTCCAGCGCGATGCACTTGCTCTCTGCAAGCGGCGCGAGATCGGTGAAGATCTCCTCGATCATGGGCGCGAGCTCGACCCGGTCGTCACAGGGCACGGTGCGCAGCTCGCTCATCTCCAGCAGGATCTTCGTCATCTGCGCCATACGCTCCGTCTGCTCCTGCAGCAGGCTCAAAAACGCCGCCGTTTCGGGCGTGACGTCCGCGTGCTCGGCGGAAAACAGCTCAAGCTGCGCCTGCATCAGCGCAAGCGGCGTGCGCAGCTCGTGCGCAGCGTTGCCCGTAAACTGCCGCTGCGCCGTGAAGCCCGCGTCCAGGCGGTCGATCATGCCGTTGAACGAGCGGCTGAAGCGCTGAAACTCCGGCAGCACGTCCTCGCTGACCTTGCACTGCGCCAGATTGCTCGGCTGAATGTTTTCCACCTGCGCTGCAAAACTGCGCAGCGGACGCAGCGCGCGGCCGCTGACAAAATACGCGAGCACGCCGCCGGTGAGCGTGACCGCCGCCGTGATGTACCAATTCGTGACGCCGAAGGCCGCCTGCGCGCCGCTGATGATGATCGTCAGCTCGTCATCCGGCTGTTTGCTCTGCGGGTCGAAGGCGTCGGGCGCACCGGATTCGATCTCGCTGTAAGCCGAGATGCCGCTGCCGATCGCATCCATATACCGCTTGCCGGAATAGCCGATCAGACAGTTCATGAGCACACACGTCACGCCGATCAGCGCCGCCGTCATCAGCGTGATGCGCCACTGCAGAGATAACCGCTTCATGTCTGCGCCTCCATAACATAGCCCTCGCCGATGCGGTTGCGGATGGGGTCATAGCCCAGGGCGGCGCGCAGCTTTTTCCGCAGTGCGGAGATATGCACGCGGATGGAGTTGCCGAAGCCGTCCGCCCCGCTGTCCCACACGTGCTCCAGCAGCTCCTCCTGACTGACCGGCCGCCCCTGATGCAGCAGCAGGTATTCGAGGATGCCCGTCTCCTTGCGCGTGAGCGACAGCGTCTCGCCGCGCACGGACGCCGTGCGCGCCTTGGTGTCAAACGACAGCTCGGCGCAGGTCAGGACCACGTCGCTCTGCGTAAAGCGGCGCAGCGTCAGGCTGCGGATGCGCGCCGCGAGCTCATCGAGGTGAAAGGGCTTGGTGAGATAGTCGTTTGCGCCTGCATCGAGCCCCGCCACCTTATCGGCGACCTCGCAGCGCGCCGACAGGATCAGCACCTTGGTGTCGCGGTCGCGCTCGCGCAGCGTCCGCAGCACCGTCATACCGTCCTCGCCGGGGAGGTTCAGATCCAGCACGACCAGATCAAAGCGCTCGACGGCGAGCATCTCCGCGGCGCTCTGTCCGTCATAGCAGCAGTCCACGCTGTAGGCAAGCCGCCGCAGACTGCGCGCGATCGTGTCGCAGAGCGCCCGTTCATCTTCCACAATCAAAATATGCATACCATTCTCCTCGTGCGTATTTACGAATGTCCGACTTTGTTAACTTTGTTATATGATAACACAAAGGCATAAAATCTCTGTTAAGTTTCCGTTCTTAACGAAGATTTTATCTGCGCCATGGTATCATGGCAAACAGAAGGGAGTGATCCAAGTGTTTCGTGCAAAAAAAGCCATTGTGCAGGGCTTGCTGATTGCTGCGGGCATCGCCATGGTGTGCTTCGGCGCGCTGCGCGGCGAGGCCGGCGCCGTGCTCAACAAGGCGATCCGGCTGTGCTTGGAGTGTGTCGGCATTGGATAAGAAAAAACAGTCTGTTTCCCTGCTCTTGAGCCGGTTTCGCGGCTGGATCCAGGCGGCGGCGACGCTGCTGACCAACATCCACCTGCCAAACTTCTTCAAGGGCGGCATCTATCAGGGCAAGGGCAAGACCGTCTGCGTGCCCGGCCTGAACTGCTATTCCTGCCCGGCGGCATCGGGCGCGTGCCCGATCGGGGCGTTTCAGGCGGTGGTCGGCTCGTCCAAATTCCGCTTTTCGTATTATATCACCGGCATTCTGATCCTGCTCGGCGTGCTGCTCGGGCGGTTCATCTGCGGCTTTTTGTGCCCGTTCGGCTGGCTGCAGGAGCTGCTGCATAAGATTCCGGGCAAAAAGCTGTCGACGGAAAAGCTCAGGCCGCTGACCTATTTGAAATACGTCATCCTGCTGCTGGCCGTGGTACTGCTGCCAGCGCTCATCGTCAACGACGTGGGCATGGGAGACCCGTATTTCTGCAAGTATATCTGCCCGCAGGGCGTGCTCGAGGGCGCGATCCCGCTCGCAGCCGCAAACGAGAGCATCCGCGCGGCGCTGGGCGCGCTGTTTACGCGCAAGCTGATCATTCTGATCGCGGTCGTCGTTTTGAGCGTGCTGTTTTTCCGCCCGTTCTGCAAGTGGATCTGCCCGCTCGGTGCGTTTTACGCGCTGATGAACAAGGTCTCCCTGCTCGGCATCCAGGTCGACACGAGCAAGTGCGTCTCCTGCGGCAAATGTGCGCGCACCTGCCAGATGGACGTGGACATCACCAAGTCCCCCAACGACACGGAGTGCATCCGCTGCGGCAAGTGCATCCGCGCCTGCCCCACGCAAGCCATCCGCTTCCGCTATGGCTTCGGCCTGAGCGGAAACACGAATCCGAAACAAGTAAGCAACCATCAAAATCAAACGGAGGAATCATGATGAAGAAAATCACAAAATTTGTGACGCTCCTGCTCGCGCTCGCGATGGTATTCAGCCTCGCGGCGTGCTCGTCGGGCAAAGACAAGGACAAGGCGGACGGCAGCGCCGACATTGCGACCCTGATCGCAACCGAGCCGAACAGCGCCGACGAAGCGGCCAAGCTCTATCAGCAGCTCATGCAGAAGGAAAACGACATTCTCGCCGCAAACTCCGAGCTCTGGAACAAGGTGTTTCTGTCTGCCAACAAAAACAGCACCATGATCGAGGACGGCACGAACTACGGCGACTTCCTGCTCGCCACGATCGAGAGCGCGAAGGACGGCTTCTCGGCCGACGAGCTCAAGACGCTCAAGGCCGGCGCCGAGCAGATCAAGGAGATCGAGGGCAAGCTCACCATCCTCGAACAGAAGTATCCCGGCTGCGGCACGGCGCCCGGCGCGGGTGACAGCGTGAGCGCGGAGGAGGCCGGCATGACCGCCTCCGGCAGCGACCTGACGAAATTCCCGAGCTTTCAGGGCAAGGATCTCGACGGCAATGACGTCGACAGCAGCAAGCTCTTCGCCGGCAACAGCGTCACGGTCGTGAACTTCTGGTTCACCACCTGCAACCCGTGCGTCGGTGAGCTGGCCGACCTTGAGGCGCTCAACAAGGACCTCGCCGCGAAGGGCGGCGCGGTCGTCGGCATCAACTCCTTCACGCTCGACGGCGACAAGACCGCCATCGCCGAGGCGAAGGACATTCTGGCGAAAAAGGGCGTGACCTACTCCAACCTCTGGTTCGCCTCCGACAGCGAGGCCGGTAAGTTCACCGCCGGCCTGTACTCGTTCCCGACCACATACGTCGTTGACAAAAACGGCAACATCGTCGGCCAGCCGATCGTCGGCGGGATCACCGCACCCGATCAGGCAAAGAAGCTCAACGAGCTCATCGATCAGGCGCTCGCAAGCAGCAAATAACGACCCGAGACAGCATCCGCCTCGACGCGCCCTTCTGACGGAAGGTGCGCCGGGGCGGATATTTGCTGTCTGTCAGAGCCTGACGTCCTCGAGCTGGTGTAGCTGCTTGAGCGCGACGCTGCCGCCGCTGACGACAAAGCAGACCTTGTCCCCTTCCCGTACCGGGAGCCGGCCGCACAGCGCCGCACCGATGCCGATGGCGGACGACGGCTCGCACAGCAGCTTTCCCTCCAGAAGCAGCAGCTTCATGCCGCGAAGAATAGCATCATCCGCAACGGCCGCAAAGCCGTCGGTATTTGCCGCCACATACGGGAAGCACACATCCCCCGGCATCTGCGCGACGAGCGCGTCCGCGACTGAGCGCTTCTGCTCCACCCGCACCGGATGCCCGGCGCGCAGGCTCTCCGTATAGCGCGGCAGCGCGGCCGGCTCCGCGCCAAACACGCGCACGCGCGGCGCGAGCGCCTTGACGGCCGTGGACACGCCGCCGATGAGCCCGCCGCCGCTGACCGGGACGACGACCGTGTCGATCTCCGGGCACTGGGCCAGGATCTCCAGCCCGACCGTGCCCTGCCCCGCCATGACCGCCTCGTCATTGAACGGCGGCACCATCGTCGCGCCCCGCTCGGCGCACAGCCGCGCCGCCACGTCGAACCGCTCGGACGCTTCGCACAGCACCAGCTCCGCGCCCAGCGCGCGGATAGCCGCCTGCTTGACGGGCGGGGCCGTGCGCGGCATGACGATGCAGGCGTGCGTGCCGAAGCGCTGCGCGGCATAGGCCACCGCACGGCCGTGGTTGCCGGAGGACGCCGCGACAAAGCCGCGGGCGCGCTCGGCGTCCGTCAGGGTGAGGCTCTTGTTCATTGCGCCGCGCAGCTTGAATGCGCCCGTGCGCTGCATACACTCGGCCTTGACATACACCTCGCAGCCGAGGGCATCGTCGAGCGCCGGCAGGCGCAGCAGCGGCGTTTGTACAATATACGGGGCGATGCGCGCGTGCGCCGCCCGGATGGTCTCCAATGTCATGTTCATGGGAACGCTCCTTTCCGATTTTTTTATTGTAACGCATACCGCGCGGGTTGTAAAACCAAATCTGAGCGCCGCGGCGCTTGACAATCCGGGGCGCAGAGGTCATAATCAAAAGGAGTTTTTTGCAAATTTTCGAATTCAGGAGAAATCGCACGTGAAACACGCCGACAAAAGCAAACGCACCCGGAATCTGTGCAACGCGGCCATGCTCTGCTGTGCTGCCGCCGTGCTGCTGACCGGGCTCGGGCGCACGCTGCTGCGCCCGAAGGACGTCAACTACTACGAAAACCGTCCGGCCAACACCGTCGCCCCGCTGACGGCTGAAAGCTGGCTCGACGGTTCGTTTCAGGACGCCATGGAGGCTGCGCTCAGCGATCAGATCCCGCTGGCGCAGGCGATGAAAAAGACCTTCAATGACGCGCAGAACAAGATCCGGTACGACTCCATGGTGCGCCTGTCGCACCGGTATCCGAACGTGCCGGTCCAGTACGACCAGCTTCTCGTCTACGGCGGGAAATATCTGGCCTACGCCTACTGCAGTCCCGACGCGGTGATACCGGAGCTCACGCGGCACAGCGAAAACCTCAATGCACTGATCGCCGCGCATCCGGACGTGACGTTTTATCTCTATATGGTCGAGGGCGACTCGAACAACAACTTCCCGGCCGGGGAAAACAACGGCGCGTTTGAATACCTCAGCAGCCGGGTGAACCTGCCGGCAGAACAGATGGGCAGGTTCGCCGTGGACGAGCTGGAGACGTATGAGCGCGACTTTTACCAGACCGATCATCACTGGTGCAACGTCGGCTCCTACCGCGGCTACCGCGAGGCGGCCGCCCTGCTCGGCTGCACCGACCTGCTCGAGCCGCTGGAAACGGTGCGCGTATCCGATCACTTCTCCGGCTCAAAAGCGCTGTCTATCGGCGCGCAGGAGCAGTTTTTTGAGCCGATGGATGTCTACCGCTTTGCTTTCCCGAAGATGTCCGTGACGATCGCCGGAGAACCGGCGGATGATTACGGCAGGCAGGACGCCGCGCTCAGCGGCCAGCTCACGGACGCCAGCTACGGTGAGGTCTACGGCGGGGACAACGGCGAGGTCATCCTCGACACCGGCACGACCGGACGCGGGAATCTGCTGATGCTCGGCGAATCGTATGACAACGCCATCCTCAAACTCATGGCTTCGCACTTTGACCGGGTCTACAGCGTCGATCTGCGCAGCTATGAGCAGGACATGGGAAAGCCGTTTCGGCTGGCGGAGTATCTGCGCGAGCACCGGATCACGAAGGTGCTCTTGATCGGCAGCACGCCGTTTTTCACGTCGGACGACTTCATGGTGGAGGACTGAGCGATGGTATTCAGCAGTCAGACATTTCTGTTTTTCTTCCTGCCGCTGGCGGGGCTGTGCGTGCTCATCCGCTCGAAGCCCGTGCAGAACGCCATGCTGCTCATCGCGTCGCTGATCTTCTACGCCTGGGGCGAGCCGAAGATGGTCGTGCTCATGGTGCTCGTGACGCTCGTGGCCTACGGCAGCGGCTTTGCCATCGTGCATTTTGAGGCGCGGCCGCGCGCGAAAAAGGCCGCGCTGATCGCGGCGATCGTCGTCATCCTCGGCAACCTCGTCGTGTTCAAATACCTCAACTTCCTGTGCCGGACGTTCTCGTTTCTCGGCCTGACGGACCCCGGCATCGCGCTGCCGATCGGCATCAGCTTTTACACGTTTCAGATCCTGTCGTATGTCATCGACCTCTACCGCGGCAAGATCGCCCTGCAGCGCAACTTTTTCTACCTGCTGATGTACGTCAGCTTCTTCCCGCAGCTCATCGCCGGCCCCATCGTGCGCTATGAGACCGTCGAGCAGGAGATCCGGGAGCGCCAAGTGACCATGGACGATCTCGCGCAGGGCTTCCGGCGCTTTGTCGTGGGTCTGGCCAAAAAGCTGCTGCTGGCCAATCAGGTCGCGCAGGTGGCCACCATCGTCTACAGCGGCAACCCCGCCAATTACGGCTCGCTCATGTACTGGCTGGCCGCCATCGCCTACACGCTGCAGATCTATTTCGACTTCTCCGGCTACAGCGACATGGCCATCGGCCTCGGCCGGATGTTCGGCTTCCACTTCCTCGAAAACTTCAACTACCCGTATATCTCCCTGTCGGTCACGGAGTTCTGGCGGCGGTGGCACATCTCGCTGTCCACCTGGTTTCGCGACTATGTGTACATCCCGCTCGGCGGCAACCGCGTTTCCCGGGGGGAAGTGGGTGCGCAACATTCTCGTCGTCTGGGGCCTGACCGGCCTGTGGCACGGCGCGGACTGGAACTTCCTGCTCTGGGGCCTGTACTACGGTGTGCTGCTGCTGATCGAAAAGCTCTGGCTGGGCAAGTATCTCGAGCGTCTGCCGAAGGCACTGCGCTGGCTGCTGTGCATGATCATCGTGTGCATCGGCTGGGTGATGTTCAACCTAACGGACTTTGCGCAGATGCGCTGCGCGCTCGCGCGGATGTTCAGCTTCACGCACGTGGCGCTCTCGCAGTCGCTCGCAGCGGATGTGAGCATCGTTCCGCCGCTGCTGTGGATGCTGCCCGCGCTCGTATTCTCCACACCCGTCTGCCGGCGCGTGCACCTTGGCGAGAGCTGCGGCGCCGAGATCGTGCGCAACGTCGTGTGCCTGGCGCTGCTGGCCGTGTGCATCGTCTTTTCCGTGAGCGCGACGTTCAATCCGTTCATCTATTTCCGCTTCTGAGGAGGTTTCGCTATGTATGATCTCAACCGCTTTCTCACCGCACAGCGCCGGGACTACGCCGCCGCCCTGCGCGAGATCCAAAACGGCCGCAAGCGCAGCCACTGGATCTGGTACATCTTCCCGCAGGTCGCGGGGCTGGGCATGAGCAGCACGTCGCAGTACTATGCCATCTCCGGGCTCGACGAGGCGCGGGCCTATCTGCGCGAGCCGACGCTGCGCGCGCACCTGCTGGAGATCAGCAGCGCCCTGCTGGCGCTCGACGAGAGCGACCCCACGGCCGTGTTCGGCTTTCCGGACGACCTGAAGCTGCGCTCGTGCATGACGCTCTTCGCGGCCGCCGCGCCGGACGTGCCGGTGTTTTCCGCCGTGCTCGATAAATTCTTCGGCGGGCAGCCCGACACGCACACGCTGCAGATTCTCGGCCTGTAAGGAGGCGCGCCATGGACAACCTGACCGAAACCAAACTCACATCCGAAAAGATCTACAGCGGCTGCATTCTCGACTTTTACCGCGACACCGTGCGCCTGCCCAACGGCGGCACCGCGCCGCGCGAATTATCGCGCCACGTGGGCGCGGTGTGCATCGTGCCGCTGCTCGACGACGGCCGCGTGATCGTCGAGCGGCAGTTTCGCTACCCGGTGAACGAGGTCATCACGGAGATCCCCGCCGGCAAGCGCGACAGCCGCGACGAAGCGCCCGAGGCCGCCGCGCGCCGCGAGCTGCGCGAGGAGACCGGCATCACGGCGCGCGAGCTCATCCCGCTCGGCCCGTTCTACCCCGCCGCCGCGTACTCGGACGAGGTCATCTGGATGTACCTCGCCCGCGGCCTGACCTT
>OKSA01002814.1_pt1 | contig 13610 bp, 10 predicted proteins | sample 1601181 | NCBI WGS metagenome assembly OKSA01 (sample SAMEA3541538, study PRJEB24748) | human gut metagenome | biome: human gut; feature: human-associated habitat; material: faeces | place: China | collected 2012
GCGGACGAGCATTTTAAACACAGCGACTACAGAGCAGATGGGATATGGTATTTTTCCTTTTTTCGTCTACATCAAATCTACAAATTAGTATTTTGATTTTTCACAAATGGCAAGAAAAGAAAGGATTAAGCAAAATATTACCAATAGAAATGCCGAATATCATAAATTGTTGTAAATTTTACATAATAATATCAAGAAATTCGTAATGGTTGTATTTGACCCGTTTTTTTGCCAGTGATATAATTTATACATAATATTGTGTAATTTTACAAATGCACAATGGCTGATTACAAAAACCGCCTGATAAATATATCCGGCAAGCCAGATGATTTGGGTGGAAGAAAGGATGGGAGATATGAAGTATGTAGCGGGTGTAGATATAGGTAATGCTACCACTGAGGTCGCTCTTGCAAAGATTGATGGGACAGATTTAACATTTCTGGCGAGTGGTATCGGACCTACAACCGGAATCAAAGGAACTTTGCAGAATATCAGCGGAGTTTTCATGTCTTTAAAGAATGCTCTTGAAAAGGTAGGCATGGATTACAGTGATCTGGCAGAGATTCGTATTAATGAAGCTGCTCCTGTTATTGGAGATGTAGCGATGGAGACGATTTCTGAAACAGTTATTACAGAGTCAACAGTAATCGGACATAATCCAAGTACTCCGGGAGGTACAGGAATCGGAGTTGGTACTTCTGTTCTTGTAACAGAGCTTTCTAAGATAAAAGAGGCGAAGGATGTTATTGTGATTGTTCCTGATAAAGTAGGTTTTGCGCAGGCAGCAACACTGATGAATCAGGCAAAAGAAAATATAAATATTACAGGTGCGATCGTACAGGCAGATGACGGAGTATTACTTAATAACCGTCTTGATAAGAAAATTCCTATTATTGATGAAGTTGCCATGATTGAAAAAGTTCCGCTGGGAATGACTTGTGCAATTGAAGTGGCACAGCAGGGAAGTATATTATCTACATTGTCTAATCCATATGGAATTGCAACAGTATTTCATTTGAATTCAGAGGAGACAAAGAGAGTTGTTCCGATTGCACGTTCTTTGATCGGAGCACGTTCCGGTGTAGTAATTAAGACACCAACGGGTGATGTAAAGGAAAGAAGTATTAAGGCAGGAACCATTAATATTATCGGTCTGAAGAAGGAAGTCGATGTGGATGTTGACGAGGGTGCCGATAAGATTATGGAAGCGATATCTGTTATTCAGGATATTGATGATATTCAGGGTGAGACAGGAACGAACGCCGGCAATATGCTGAATAATGTTCGTCGTGTTATGGCAGGTCTTACAAATAAAGCACCAAAAGATATTAAGATTCAGGATTTACTGGCTGTAGATACATTTAATCCACAGAAAGTTGTTGGAGGTATTGCAGACGAGTTTGCATTAGAGAATGCCGTAGGAATTGCAGCGATGGTTAAGTCTGACAGACTCCAGATGGAGATGATCGCGAATGTACTTACTGAAAAGTTAAAAGTTCCTGTATATGTTGGTGGTGTTGAAGCAGACATGGCAATTAAGGGAGCATTAACTACTCCTGGTACAAGTGTTCCACTGGCAATTGTTGATATGGGTGCTGGTTCTACAGATGCATCGATTATCAACAGAGAAGGTAAGGTAAAACTGGTTCATCTGGCCGGTGCCGGAAACATGGTTTCTTTGTTAATTCAGTCTGAACTTGGTCTGGATACGATCGAACTTGCAGAAGATGTAAAGAAGTACACTCTTGCCAAAGTAGAAAGTCTTTTCCATATTCGTCATGAGAATGGAACGGTTCAGTTCTTTGATAAACCATTAGATCCATCTATTTTTGCAAAGGTTGTCCTTGTAAAAGAGAATGACGAGCTCGTGCCATTAGACGGAGTGGAATCGTTGGAAAAAGTAAAACAGGTTCGTATGGATGCCAAGAAGAAAGTATTTGTAAGAAATGCGATTCGTTCTCTGGCAAAGGTAAGTCCTACAGGTAATCCAAGAGACATTCAGTTCGTAGTAATGGTTGGCGGATCTGCACTGGATTTTGAGATTCCAAACTTTGTAACAGATGCGCTGGCGGATTATGATATTGTAGCTGGACGCGGTAATATTCGTGGTTGTGAAGGACCTCGTAATGCCGTTGCTACAGGTCTTGCTATGGCATGTGTAACAGAAGAATAATTTTATCTCAGTCGAGAAGACTCCCACTTCTTTCAGGTGGTGAGTGACAGCAAATTTGTCTCAGTGGGAGTCCAATCTTCGACTGAGATAAACGCTCCGCGAGGATGCGCAGTGATTCTGTAAAGAATATGTCAGCTTACGCTGACCAGAATCACGCGCCAAGTCTCGCGGCTGCTCGACTTGAATATTACATAAATAGAAAGGTGTGAAGTCATGAATCATGGAACTAGGAGAGAAGATTAAAGAATTGAGGAATAAACAGGGACTTACGCAGGAAGAACTTGCTGACCGGGCAGAGCTTAGTAAGGGCTTTATTTCTCAGTTGGAAAGAGATATGACCTCTCCCTCCATCGCAACATTAGAAGACCTTCTTCAATGTCTTGGAACGACTCTCGGTGAATTTTTCATGGAGGAACAGGAAGAGGAACAGATTGTGTTTACGGAGGAGGATTTTTTTGTAAAAAAGGATGAGGAATATAAGAATCAGATTAAGTGGATTATTCCGAATGCACAGAAGAATTGCATGGAGCCAATACATTTGATTTTAGAAAAAGGTGGGGAGACCTGTCTAGATAATCCACATGAAGGAGAAGAATTTGGCTATGTATTAAAAGGTAAAGTGGAAATCCATCTTGGGAAGAGAAGTTATATTGCGAAAAAGGGAGATGCATTTTATTATAAAGCGGATAAGACACATTATTTAAAGGGTATTGAGCAGACAGAATTAATATGGGTGACTTCTCCGCCGAGTTTTTAAGCAGCAAGAATGTTGAGACATTCTTGAAAAATTTAATAAAATTTATTGAGGAACAGGGAATGAAAAATAAATTAGTTGAATTAGTGAATATTTCAAAATCTTTTGGTTCGACCAAAGTATTAGATGAGTTGTGTTTAGAGGTAAAGGAAAATGAATTCCTTACTTTACTTGGACCGTCAGGTTGTGGAAAGACAACAACATTACGGATTATCGGTGGGTTTGAGAGACCGGACAGTGGAAAGGTACTGTTTGATGGAACAGATATTACGAACGTTCCGGCAAATAAAAGAAACTTAAATACGGTGTTTCAGAAATACGCATTGTTTGGTCATATGACAATTGAAGAAAATATTGCCTTTGGATTAAAAATTAAAAATAAATCGGATGCGTATATTAAAGATAAGATTAAGTATGCGTTAAAGCTTGTAAATCTGGAAGGGTTTGAGAAGAGAAAACCAACTTCATTAAGTGGTGGTCAGCAGCAGCGAATTGCAATTGCAAGAGCGATTGTAAATGAACCGAAAGTTCTTTTATTAGATGAACCGTTAGGTGCACTTGATTTAAAACTGCGTCAGGATATGCAGTATGAGTTGATGCGTTTAAAAGAAGAGCTGGGAATTACATTTATTTATATTACACATGATCAGGAAGAAGCGCTTACGATGTCAGATAAGATCATCGTTATGAATAAGGGATATATCCAGCAGATGGGAACACCAGAAGATATTTATAATGAGCCGGAAAATGCCTTTGTAGCAGATTTTATCGGTGACAGCAACATTATTGATGGAATTATGTTAGAAGATCGTCTCGTGGAGATTCTTGGAACGAAGTTTCCATGCGTGGATGAAGGATTTGGAAAAAATCGTCCTGTCGATGTCGTAATTCGTCCAGAGGATGTTGTTCTTAAAGGAGAAGGGGAAGGGATCATTGATGGAATTGTAACTTCTCTTATTTTCAAAGGTGTGCATTATGAGATGGAAGTAGAGGCGAACGGATATGAATGGCTTGTTCACAGTACAAATTGTTATCCGGTAGGTTCTAGAGTCAGTATTTCTGTAATTCCGTTTAATATTCAGATCATGCATAAGCCGGAATCAGAAGATGAAAAGGCGGTGGTAGTGGATGAGTAGAAAGGTTCTTACATCTCCGTATATTATCTGGGGAGCCGCATTTATTATTTTGCCATTATTTATGGTGATATATTATGGGTGTACAGGAAGTGACGGAAATTTTACGCTATCCAATATTACAGCAATGGCAGATCCGGTCCATTACAAAGCATTCTGGAATTCTGTCTGGATTGCGATGGCAAGTACAATGATCTGTCTGGTGATATCTTATCCGTTAGCATATATTTTAAGTAAAGGAAAGCACAGAGGCTCTGGTGTTGTTATTATGCTTTTTGTTTTGCCGATGTGGATCAACTTTCTTCTTCGTGTTCTGGCATTACAGGTTATTTTATCAAAAACAGGAATTTTAAATGCAATCCTTGGCTTTTTCGGACTACCTTTGCAGAAGTTAATGTATACGAAAGGAGCCGTACTGATTGGAATGGTTTATGATTATATTCCATTTATGATTTTGCCAATCTATAATGCGCTTTGTAAAATTGATAAAGATGTTATTGAGGCAGCGCATGATTTAGGAGCCAGCGCCAGAGTAACATTTCAGAAAATAATAATCCCATTGTCCATGCCGGGAGTCATTAGCGGAATTATTATGGTATTTATCCCAAGTATTTCCGAATTTGTTGTGGCAGATATTTTAGGAGGCTCAAAAGTACTTCTTTTTGGAAATGTCATTGATCAGGAATTTAATGTGGCAAATAACTGGAATTTAGGATCGGGTCTGTCTATCGTGCTTATGATATTTATTTTCATCAGCATGGCAATTATGAACCGCCACGCATCAGAGGAAGGAGACAACATGCTATGGTAAAAGTAAAAAGTTTTATTGAAAAGTTCTATGTGGCATTCATCGGTTTCCTTCTCTATGCGCCACTGCTAGTACTTTTTGTATGTTCTTTTAATGATTCAAAAGCAAGAACTATATGGGGAGGATTTACTTTCCACTGGTACACAGATTTATTTCAGAATGAGGAGGTACTTTCGGCAGTAAGAACATCTTTGCTGCTTACAACCCTTGCAGCACTTATCGCAACATTAATTGGGACACTTGCCTGTATCGGAATGACAGCAATGAAGTTACGATTTCAAAAGGTAATGGAAGGACTTGCGAACATTCCGTTATTAAATGCAGATATTGTAACCGGTGTGGCTATCATGCTTTTGTTTGTGCATTTTATGTCATTAGGATTTACCTCCATGTTGATAGCTCATGTAACATTGGGTCTGCCCTATGTTATTTTGAATGTTATGCCGAGATTTCAGCAGCTTGATAAAAATGTATACGAGGCGGCGCAGGATTTAGGGGCATCTGCAGTATATGCCTTTGTCAAAGTGGTCCTGCCGGAAATTATCCCGGGAATTGTCTCAGGATTTTTCTTTGCATTTACCGTATCAATGGATGACTTTGTTGTAACTTATTTTACAAAAGGGGCAGGAATCAATACAATTTCTACAATGCTTTATCAGCAGCTTCGAAGAGGAATCAATCCACAGATGTACGCATTATCTACCCTTTTATTTTTGACGATTCTTATTTTACTCGGACTCATTAACCATATGTCCGCAACAAAACAAAAAAAAGCAGACAGGAGGGAAGAACGATGAATATACTGGAAAAATATTATCTGCAGGGAAAAAGCAAGATTATACTTGGAACTTTTGCATTGATCGTTCTTTTCATTATTTCGACGGTAATGTTTACCGGCTGCTTCTCTTCGAATCAAAAAAATGACAATGAAAATACAGTTACTGTATTTAATTATGGCGATTATATTGATGTAAATGTCTTAAAAACATTTGAGAAAGAAACTGGAATTCAGGTGAAATATGAAGAATACGTTACGCCGGAAGATATGTACACCAAATATAAATCAGGAGTGATCAATTACGATGTGATTTGTACTTCAGACTATATGGTGGAAAAAATGATGCAGGAAGGAGAAGTACAGAAAATTGATACATCTTCTATGGAATATTATAAAAACATTGACAAGAAGTATCTTGATTTTTGTAAAGTATTTGATCCAACCAATGAATATGCCGTTCCGTATTTGTGGGGAACAGTAGGAATCCTGTATAATACAAAAGTAGTAAAAGAAAAAGTAGATAGCTGGAGCATTCTATGGAATAAAAAGTATGATGATCAGATCATTATGCAAAATAGTATGAGAGATGCATTTATGGTTCCGCTTAAATGGAAAGGGCTTTCTTTAAATACCACGAATCCAAAAGAATTAGTACAGGCACAAAGTCTTTTATTAAAACAAAAACCAATTGTGGAAGCATATCTTGTTGATGAGGCAAGAGATGCGATGGTTTCCGGAGATGCCTCCATGGCAGTTATTTATTCCGGAGATGCCACCGTTGCCATGGAAGAAAATGAAGATCTTGATTATGTTGTGCCTAAAGAAGGTTCCAACGTATGGTTTGACTGCTTTCTAATTCCTAAAACAGCCGAACATAAAGAAGCCGCCGAAAAGTTTATCGACTACATGAGCCGTCAGGACATTGCCCAGAAAAACTTTGATTATATTTATTATGGAACACCAAATAAAGCCGTATACGATGCCTTAGATGATGAAACCAAAGAAGATTACACGATTTTTCCGGAAGAAGCGACTTTAAATAAATGTGAAGTATATAAATATCTTGGTGAAAAGACCGACCAGTATTATAATCGGCTGTGGAAGGAATTAAAATCATATTAATTAAAAAATATATCAGAAAGGGGAATTCTTATGAAACATAAATTAACCCAGCAAGATGTAGACAAAATGAAGGCAGAAATCGAGCACCGCAAAGTCGAAGTAAGACCGGAACTGCTCGAACATGTAAAAGAAGCCAGAGCACATGGCGATTTAAGCGAAAACTTTGAATACCATGCTGCCAAAAAAGAAAAAAACAGAAATGAAAGCCGAATCCGTTACCTTGAAAGAATGATTCGAACCTGCGAAATAGTAGAAGATCACTCTGATGCCGATCAGGTAGGTTTAAACAAAACAGTAACACTCTACTTTGAAGAAGATGACGAAACCGATAAATTCTCCTTCGTAACTACCGTACTCGTAGATACGATGCAAAATCGCGTCAGCATTGAATCCCCTTTAGGAAAAGCTCTTCTGGGACACAAAAAAGGAGAAAGAGTTTATATACCTGTAAATCCACAGTATGGATACTATGTCGAAATTAAAGAAATCGAACCCTTTAACGAAGACATACCTTTGAATCAATACTGATTTGTAGATTTGGTACAGACGAAAAAAGAAAAAATGCCCTATCCCATCTGCTCTGTAGTCGCTGTATTTAAGATGCTCTCCGCATCTTAAACACGCTCCGAAGCCGCATCTGGGATAGGGCATTTTTTCTTTTTTCTGATTATACTAAATCCACAGTTAGAGAAACTGGGAATTCTCCAGAAAAATATGGATTCCCAGAAAAATAAATTCTAAAGGATTGACATTTAAATTGTTGTATGTCGTCTCAAATGCTTACTGACTTTTATGTTAAATTATGTATTTGATAATCATGTGGTAACCCTTAACCAGCCTGTCCTGCATTGTATGATGCGCATCTCATAGCAAGAATACCGAGGCATTCTTAAACATTTTTATTATCAAAATGATGTTCTTGGATGTGATAAACCAATCGATCACATAAGAGAGCGAAAGGATGGAACAGGAGAAATATTTCAAAATAAACAACATATTTTATATCTATTTAATTTCATGGAAAGCCACAATTTTCTGAAGAATCCCCATTCTCACCAACTGTGGAGTTGGAGTAGTCAGAAAAAAGAAAAACTACCCTATCCCAGATGCGGCTTGGGAGCGTATTTAAGATGCGGGTGAGCATCTTAAATACAGCGACTACAGAGCAGATGGGATAGGGTAGTTTTTCTTTTTTCGTCTATACCAAATCTACAGATCAGCATTTTCTTCCTGTAGATTTGCGTACGATTAACTGTGGTTCATATTCCAGTCTCATAATATAAGAGCGAGAGGAGTCTTCTTTTTTCTGTGTATTTTTTCGATGGATCATATCCACCGCTTCTTCACCTTTTCGCACTGAAGCATGGTCGATCGTAGTGAGTGAAATCTGTGGCATGGCAGATAAGGTAATGTTATCAAAGCCGCAGACAGAAAAGTCAGACGGAATGCGATAACCATGGTCGGAAATTGCTGCCATGATTCCAAAGGCTGCCATATCATTATTTCCTATAAAGGCGGTAGAGGAAGTTTCTTCTTCTAAAGCGCGGGTTGCAAGGTCATAACCGTTTTGATATTCTGCATTTTCAAGAGGATAGCGATCAAAAGCAGGCTGGTTTTGGTAGAGAACAGTAAGGTGTCCTAAGGGGATACCATGCTCACGAAAACTAGATTTGATACCATCAAGACGGTGGATTCTTCCAATTTCTTTTCCGCGAATCGGAGTAGAAATGTAAGTGATGTTTGTATGACCTAAAGAAAGTAGATAATTAGCCATAATATGTCCCTGTTTACGGCTGTCAAGTTCAACAGAATCAAAGTGGCAGGAAAGCGGTTTGTCTCCTACAGAAATAACCGGGAAATGCTTTGCAAGAGCGTTGATTTTCTGGATCTTTGACAATGGATAAAGACTGATGATGCCGGCAAGTTGTACGCGGGAAAATAAATCGAGATAGATTTCTTCTGTTGCAGCATCTCTTCCGGTAGAAATTGTCATAACAGTGTAGTTATATTTCTTTGCGTGATCGGTGATAGACTGCATCATCATCGAGTAATAGCCGTTTGTGACCATCGGGCATAGCACGACAATTGTATTTGCAAGAGATTTTTCCTGTACCAGTTCTTTTGGTACAGATTTTTTGTATCCAAGCTCTTTTGCCTTTGCCTTTACTTTTTGTACGGTCTCGTCGGTAAAGGATACATTTGGTTTATTGCTGAGGATCATAGAGACAGTGGATTGGGAGATACCAAGTTCTTCAGCGATGTCTCTGGTGGTGACTCGATTCCTTTTTCCCATAAAAAATACTCCTTTTTTGATTTATTTTAATTAATGATTACGTATTAATCTTAGTACATTTTTGATTAATAATATTATATTATTGATTAATTCATTTTACAAGGTATTTCCTTATGTTTGCATTTTCCTTTTTTGACAGGAAGAAAAATGAAGCGAAAAAACAGAGGATTAATCAAATGAAATGATTAATAAAAATCACGAAAATATCTAGTAAATAAGCAGTTTTTAGCGTTTGACTTTGTTAAAGAAATATGGTTAGATATAGCCATCAGATAACGAAACAAAAACAACCAAAACAAAGATTTTATTTAAGATTTTTCACAGGAGGATTTAAAATGAGTGTTATTACTTTTGTTTGTGCAGGTCAGATGAATTCAGCAATTACTTTTCCAGCTTTTGAAAATGGTCATGAGGTAAGATTAGTTGGTTCCCCTCTTGATAGAGACATTATCGATGGATTAAAGAAAGATAATTTTCATATTACATTAAAGAGAACGCTTCATGATGGCATCAAATATTATCAGATTGAAGAGCTAGAAGAGGCTTTAAAAGGTGCAGATTTAGTTCTTGGCGGTGTAAGCAGTTTCGGACTTGACTGGTTCTGCGATGAAATTCTTCCAGTGTTACCAGAGGACGTTCCAGTACTTACAGTAACAAAAGGAATGGTTGATTTAGAAGATGGAACTTTAGTTCCGTATCCACATATTTTTGCACAGAGACAGCCGGAAGGTAAACATCTTAACTTAAATGCAATCGGTGGACCATGTACAAGCTATGAGTTAGCAGATCATGATGATAGCCACGTTGCTTTCTGTGGAAAAGACGTAGAGACATTAAAATATATTAAATCTCTTTTAGAGACAGATTATTATCATATTTCTCTTTCTACAGATGTTGTTGGTGTAGAGTGTGCAGTTGCAATGAAAAATGCCTATGCTTTAGGTGTAAGTCTTGCGGTAGGTCTTGCAGAAAAGAGAGATGGAAAGATTGGAAGTCAGCATTACAATTCTCAGGCAGCATTATTTGGACAGAGTGTAAAAGAAATGACGAGATTGCTTGAGCTTATTGGTGGCAAACCGGAAAATATTATTCATGGTGCAGGCGATTTATATGTAACAATCTTTGGTGGAAGAACTCGTAAAATTGGAACTTTATTAGGAAGAGGTCTTTCTTTCGAGGAAGCAATGGCAGAGTTACAGGGAGTGACATTAGAGTCCATCGTTATTTCCACAAGAACGGCAAGAGCGGTAAGAAAACTTGCAGAAAGAGGAATTGTTTCTTTAGAAGATTTCCCATTATTGATGCATGTAGATGCAATTATCAATCAGGGAGCAGAAGTAGATATCCCATGGAAAGACTTTACATGGAATGACTTTTCATTAGCAGAATAATTAAGGTATCGGGATAATACGGTTAGGAAAGAGAAGGAGAATACTTATGAGCAAATATGCGATTGGGATTGATTATGGTACATTATCTGTACGTGCACTTCTTGTAGATATAGAAACAGGGAAGGAAGTAGCTGCAAGTATTTATGAATATCCACATGGGGTTATGGAAGAACATATTCCGTCAGGAAAAAAGCTTCCGGTAGGATGGGCGTTACAGGATCCACAAGATTATTTGGAAGGATTACTTGTTACAGTAAGAGATGTTGTTTCAAGAAATAAAATTCTTCCGGGGGAAGTCGTAGGTATTGGAGTGGATTTTACTTCTTCTACGGTAATTCCGGTGAAAGCAGACAAAACACCGCTATGTCATCTTCCAGAATTTAAAGAGGAACCACATGCTTATGTGAAATTATGGAAACATCATGGTGCGGAAGAAGAAGCAAAATTGATGAATGATGTTGCTGTAGCACGTGGAGAAGAATGGCTTCCGACATATGGTGGTAAAATTTCCAGTGAATGGATGTATCCAAAAATTTATGAAACACTGCGTCATGCGCCAGAAGTTTATGATGCGGCTGATCGTTTTATGGAGGCAGGAGACTGGATTATCTGGCAGATGACAGGAGAAGAAACAAGAAGTGCCTGCTGCGCAGGATATAAGGCATATTATCATCATGAAAAAGGATATCCATCAAAAGATTTCTTTAAAGCGGTAGACCCAAGAATGGAAAACATCGTAGAAGAGAAACTTGACGCTCCGATTAAAGGTGTTGGAGAAAAAGCGGGACATTTAACAGCTTCTATGGCAAGAGAAATGGGGCTTATGGAAGGTGTTCCGGTAGCTACCTGTATTATTGATGCGCATGCTTCTTTACCAGGCTGTGGAATTGGCGAACCGGGCAAAATGATGATTATCGTAGGAACTTCTTCCGTACATATGATGCTTGGGGATAAAGAAGCAGCGATCAAAGGGTCATCAGGTACAGTAAAAGATGGAATTATGCCAGGATATTTTGGATATGAAGCAGGACAGTCTTGTGTAGGAGATCATTTTGCCTGGTTTGTTGAAAATTGTGTACCGGAAAGCTATGAGCAGGAGGCACGTGTAAGAGGAATTTCCATTCATCAGCTTCTTTCTGAAAAGTTATCTTCTTATAAAGCAGGGGCAAGTGGTTTGTTAGCACTGGATTGGTTTAATGGTGTACGTACTCCTTTAATGGATTTTAATTTAAATGGTTTGATTATGGGAATGAATCTATTGACAAAACCAGAAGAAATATATCTGTCTCTTATTGAAGCAACTGCGTATGGAACCCGCATGATAATTGAAGGATTTGAAGAAGCAGGGCTTAAAGTAGAGGATATTACTCTAAGTGGCGGTATTCCGATTAAAAATGAAATGCTTGTACAAGTATATTCTGATGTATGTAATCGAAAAATTAAAGTTGTTGATTCCACACAATCAAGTGCCCTTGGTGCGGCAATTTTAGGTGCAGCAGCGGCTCCGGAGCGTATTACAGGTTTTAAAAATGCTAATGAAGCAGCAAAGAAGCTTGGAAAAGTAAAAGATAAAGTCTGGGAGCCAAATCAGGATAACGTTGAAATCTATAATGAACTTTATGAAGAATATAAAACCTTGCATGGTTACTTTGGAACTGGTATAAATGATGTGATGAAACATTTAAATAATATCAGGGAAAGAAGAAAATAGTACATAACTATTCCAATTCATACATATAGAAAGTAGTGCAGCGGTCTGTTGATAAATTAAAATGAACAGACTGGTGCACTTTTCGGGTATATTCCAAACGCGCTTTATCTCATCAGAAAATATTTTTTAAACATATTTTTTAATGAGCTATAAAATAGAAATTGTGAAAGTATATGAAGTAAAAAGTGAGGTGGCAAATGAATTCTTTAAAAAAGATAAAAGAGTGGCTTAACATATTTACACCTTTTAATGAGCAGGAACAAGTGGACTGTCAGCACATAAGACAGTTTTTAGAGGAAGAACCGAATCTTTTACTGCGTGATAATGTAAAAATGCATTTTACAGCATCTGCATGGGTTTTGAATCCGAAAAAAGATAAAGTTTTGATGCTTTATCATAATATTTATCAGTCCTGGTCCTGGAGCGGTGGACATGCAGACGGAGAAGGTGATCTTTTATCTGTTGCAATGAAGGAAGTAAAAGAAGAAAGTGGATTGCTTTCTTTAAAACCATTATTGGATATGCCTTTATCTATTGAAATTCTTGGTGTACAGCCACATTATAAAAAACAGAAATATGTCAGCGCACACCTGCATTTAAACTACACCTTTCTTCTACATAACACAAAAGAAGAAAAATTAAAAATCTGTCCGGAGGAAAACAGCAAGGTGGGCTGGCTTTCTCCAGATGAAGCGGTACGTTCATCAACAGAAGAGTGGATGAAACCAATTTATGAGAAACTTAACCAGAAGATGAAAGAGTATTTGTAAGATGATAAACAGACGAACCCAAGGAAGCAAACTTGCACTTTTCATCGCTTGGGATATTTTTTAAATATATTCTAATAAAGCTGAAATTAACTCGCACCAACACTTCTATTTTTGCATCCCTTAATCCAGCAAACCCATCTTCAATTTTTCTTTATGTATTTTTAGATTGATTTATAGGATTTACAACAAACAGAAAAGTGGGGGAGGCGGCTATCTATAAAATGCGCCTTAGAACAAGTCCAAGTTACGGCTGAGTAGCTTGGACGCAGCGAAATGAAGCATTTTATAGATAGCCGCCTCCCCCACTTTTCGTCTGTTGAAAAAGCAAATCAAAAAAATAAAAAAAATTGAAAAAAGTTGTTGACATATGCAGATAGAAGTGATAATATAAGTGAGTCGCTTGCGAGAGCGAAACAAAATGAAAAACATATGGAGAGGTGTCCGAGTGGTTTAAGGAGCTGGTCTTGAAAACCAGTGATACTGAAAGGTACCGTGGGTTCGAATCCCACCTTCTCCGTATTCTTTAACTTGAATCAGGAAGGCATTGGATTGCACATCTTTTAAGTGGAGTTTTTTCATTGATAGTATGGAGAAGTACCCAAGAGGCCGAAGGGGCTCGCCTGGAAAGTGAGTAGGTCGTTAGTAGCGGCGCAAGGGTTCAAATCCCTTCTTCTCCG
>OKSA01002831.1_pt1 | contig 13549 bp, 7 predicted proteins | sample 1601181 | NCBI WGS metagenome assembly OKSA01 (sample SAMEA3541538, study PRJEB24748) | human gut metagenome | biome: human gut; feature: human-associated habitat; material: faeces | place: China | collected 2012
CTGCTTCTTGCAAAACAGTTCGGGCTCATTGAAGATGCCGGTATCGAGGCTTTGGAAAAAAGGCGGGCAAAGAAAAATAAGGAAAATTCTCTTTATGGTGTCCGTTTTTATTCTCCAGCCATGTATCTTCAGTACGAACTCACACGATTTAAGCTGGATTTCGTTCAGCCCTCGGAGCAGATAAAAAAGCTGGGGGTCTGTCCCGGTTTTACGGAGGAAGAAAAGCGGGCATTTTATGAAAATAACCAGGATTTGTTCGGGCGTTACCATGGAGATTTGTTTGACTATGAGGATGTCCGGCAGATTATCGAAAAAAGACTGAGGGAGGATGCCTATGACAGGCTCATACAGGACATATTATGTCAATCAGAAAACCGGGCGTGATAGTAACGATGGACTGACCATGGATTCCCCGTTTGCCAGCCTTTTTCAGGTAAACAGATTGAGACTGTACCCTGGCGATAAGGTGCTGCTGGCCCGGGATTCCGTTTTTACAGATCAGTTTCTGCAGATGAAAGACAGTGGAACAAGGGAGCATCCCATTGAAATTGGCTCTTATTCACCGGAAGAAGAGGGGGAGGGAAAAAATCCCCTGATAGCAGCCGGGGGACAGGGCATCTGGTATCAGGATTACGGTACAACATTGGATTCACCTGCGCATGTTTATCAAGGTTATGTATCCTCTGCCGTACTTTTATATGATGTAGAGCATGTGGTCATCCATGATATTGAGATTAGCAATCAGGCAGTGGAAATTCTGGGTGAAGATTACAGTGCTCCTCATAAAATGAACCGCACTGGCGTGGCTGTGGTGGCAAAGGATAAGGGAGTGCGCAGCGGCATTACCCTGCGCAACCTTTCTATCCATGATGTGAATGGCAATGTCTATGACAAACATATGAACAACGGCGGCATTTATATGACAGCTTTAAAGCCTGCCGATGAAAAAGCTACCGGTGTGGCGCGCTTTAAAGATATCACTGTGGAAGGCTGCTTTGTATACAAGACCAGCCGTTGGGGAATCGCTGTTGGATACACCTATGCACATGACAAATTCCAGGGGGCGGAACTGCCCGAGGATACCTTTTTGAAATACGGACATGAAAATATGGTCATCCGGGACAATTATGTAAAAGCCGCTGGGGGCGATGGCATCACTGCGATGTATGCTTTGCGCCCATTAGTAGAACACAATACAGCAGATTCCGTTGCATGCGAAATCAATGACAGGATTTACCGCCGGCCGGAGAACCGTGCCGGAAAAGTGGCAGCAGGCATCTGGCCATGGAAGTGCAAGGATGCCCTGTTCCGCTGCAATGAAGTGGCAGATACAAGATTAAATCAGGACGGGATGGCTTACGATGCGGATTCTGGTGATGGAACCATTTACGAATACAATTACAGCAGACAAAATGAGGGCGGATGCATTATGTTCTGCCAGTCAGAAGCAATTCACAACAGTTTTTGCCATAATGTGAGCTATGACGATCTGGGGGGTACGGTAAGCCCGTCGGAGAACCCGGATGCTTTGCTCGCCCATAACACTTTTTATGTGAGGGAGGGTGTGCCTTTTGTCCGTAACAAGATGGGCGGTGGAACTTATACCGAGGAGGATAATACGATTATTCCGTTGTAAACCGCTGTTACAACGACTTAACTTTTGCAGGAGGAAAAGAGACCAATGACTTTAAAAGAGGGACGTGTAACCATTCCTACCAACCTGGATGTGGTGCCGGAAACCATAGAATTGATGAAACGCTGGGGTGCTGATGCCATTCGTGACTGCGACGGTACAGAGTTTCCAGAGGAACTGGTCAGAACCGGGGCAAAAATTTATGCCACCTATTATACTACCCGGAAGGACAACGAGTGGGCAAAGGCAAACCCGGATGAAGTACAGCAGTGCTATGTGATGACATCCTTTTACACTGCTGTGGATACTGACTTAGAGATTCCCCTTATGAAAGGTATATCCCAGGAACTGATGATGGTCAATACCAGAGACGACAAAAAACGGTGGTGGGAGGTTGTCGACCGTTCTACCGGTAATGTTGTGTCCGCAGATCATTGGGAATATGAGGAGGAAAAGGGCTGCGTGGTCATTCATGATGCCATTCCTTTCCATGAATACACGGTCAGCTTTCTGGCTTACATTATCTGGGATCCGGTACATATGTACAATGCGGTTACCAACGACTGGAAAAACTTTGAACATCAGATTACTTTTGACGTGAGACAGCCTAAGACCCACAAATATTCCCTGGAGCGTCTTCGCAAATACTGCGCGGATCATCCCTACGTGAATGTGATTCGCTATACAACCTTTTTCCATCAGTTTACCTTGATGTTTGATGAGTTAAAGAGAGAAAAATATGTGGACTGGTATGGCTATTCTGCCTCTGTCAGCCCTTATATCTTAGAGCAGTTTGAAAAGGAGGCCGGTTACAGGTTCCGGCCTGAGTACATCATTGACCAGGGTTATTACAACAACCAGTACCGTGTGCCTAGCAGGGAGTTCAAAGATTTTCAGGCATTCCAGCGCAGGGAGGTTGCCAAAATTGCCAAAGAGATGGTAGACATTACCCATGAGTATGGCAAAGAGGCAATGATGTTTCTTGGGGATCACTGGATTGGAACCGAGCCGTTTATGGAGGAATTTGCCACCATTGGACTTGATGCGGTGGTAGGCAGTGTAGGAAACGGTAGTACCCTTCGTCTCATCTCCGATATTGAAGGTGTAAAATACACGGAGGGAAGATTTTTACCGTACTTTTTCCCCGATACTTTTTGTGACGGCGGAGACCCGGTGAAGGAGGCAAAGGAGAACTGGATTACCGCAAGACGTGCCATTCTGAGAAAACCTATTGACCGGATCGGCTATGGTGGATATCTGAAGCTGACTCTGGATTTTCCGGAATTTCTGGATTATGTAGAGAATGTGTGCAACGAGTTCCGCGAGCTGTATGAGAACGCAAAGGGAACGATTCCTTATTGCGTGAGGAAAGTAGCTGTGTTGAACAGCTGGGGTAAAATTAGAAGCTGGGGATGCCATATGGTACACCATGCCCTATACCAGAAACAGAATTACAGCTATGCGGGAATTATTGAAGCATTAAGTGGTGCCCCTTTCGATGTGCGATTTATTTCCTTTGATGATATTCTGGCAAATCCGGAAATTCTTAAAGATCTGGATGTGATTATCAATGTGGGAGATGGGGATACTGCTCATACCGGTGGCGGCATCTGGGAGAATCCTGCCATTTCCGCAGCTATCCGTGAGTTTGTATATAACGGCGGAGGTTTTATCGGTGTCGGTGAGCCGTCTGGTCATCAGTTTCAGGGGCATTACCTGCAGCTTGCAGATATGCTCGGCGTGGAAAAAGAAACCGGATTTACTTTAAACTACGATAAATATAACTGGGAGGAGCATCCCGATCACTTCATTCTGGCAGATACCACGAAGCCAGTGGACTTTGGTGAGGGTAAAAAGAACATCTTCGCTTACGAGGACACGGAAATTCTGGTACAGCGGGAGAAGGAAGTGCAGATGGCTGTCCATGAGTTTGGAAAGGGGCGCTGTGTTTATATCAGCGGTCTGCCTTACAGCTTTGAGAACAGCCGTATTCTGTACCGCAGTATTCTGTGGAGTACCCACGGAGAGAAGGATCTGCATCAGTGGTTCAGTTCCAACTTCAATGTGGAAGTACATGCCTATGTGAAAAATGGCAGGTTCTGCGTGGTCAACAATACATATGCCCGCCAGAAAACAGTGGTTTATCGTGGTGATGGCAGCAGTTTTCCTCTGGAGATGGAGGCAAACGAGATTAAATGGTATAACATTTAACGCGGGCAAAAGAAAGAAGTGCCTCAAGTCCGGTTGATATAGTCGCGCGGCGACACGCCCTCCACCTTTTTGAATACCCGGCTGAAATAGAACGCGCTCTCGTACCCCAGTTTGTCGGAGATCTCATAGATCTTGAGCGTTCCCTCATCCAGCATTTCCTTGGCACATTCAATCTTTGCGTGGTTTACATAATCTATAAATCCCATATCGTTGTACTTGGAAAACAGGATCGACAGATAATTCGGGCTGATGTTGAAGACGTCGGAGAGCTGATTCAGCGTGATCTTCTCATCGACGTGTTCATTGATATATTTCTTGACCGAGGAGATGGTTCGGTTCTTGTAATCCTTGTTGTGCTCGGAAAACAGGCGGCACAGACCGTCGCACAGCACGGTCATCCAGGAGAGCACCTGCGGCACCGTTTCCGCCTCGTAGAGGCAGTTGTACCCGTTGGCGGATTCACCAAAGATCTGGTTTAACTGTTCTTCCCCGTTGCTCAGGCAGGAGAGGGTTAAGTGCAGCACGTTGCTCGCGGCGGATAAGGCCTGGGAGTAATGTCTCTTATCATTGGAAAACAGGTCAATGATGTCGTGGAAGACTGCGGAGAGTGCTTCCGGATCGTATTCGTTGAACGCTTTCTGTAGCTCATCCTTAAAGATGGCAATGTTGAAGACGTTGTGCTCCTCGCGGGCGGGATTGTCCTCGTCGGCAAAGATAACGGCAGAATCACTCTGGCGGACGTCCGGGAAAATCTGTCTGGCGTCCGAGTAGGAGGCGGACAGATCTCTCGGATTTTCGACGAGAGAGCCGACCGATGCAAGAATCCTTATGCTGTAATAATTGTAGAGCATGTCGCCTGTCTGTGTGAGTGCATCGGTCAGAAGCTGCTGATAGCTGCCCGTCTGTTCTTTGGTCAGGGAAAAAATAATCGCAAGGTGTGTCGTGTCAAGGAACAGAATCCGGCATGGCACATATTTGACGATCAGATTCCGGATCATCTGGTAGCTGCTGCGGTAGAGTGTGATGTCCGACGATGCGACAGCGGACGCACTCTGCCTGGTATTCTGCATTTCCAGATACGCCACCGTGTAGCCGGCGGCAGTGAAGCGGACGGACAGAAGATCGCACTGTGTCGCAAATTGTTCCTCTGTCTCGAATAGATTTAGAAGCAGCCGGATATAAAAATTATCCTGCAATAAGGAGAGATCGGAACCGGTTTCCGGGATGGCTGCCTGTTTTCTCTCTTTTTCCAGAATGCCGAGAGCCTTCTGGATGGCAGCGTTTAACACATCTTCCGTCAGCTCGAGCTTTACCAGATAATCCAGCACCTGGTAGGAGATCGCCTGTTTTACCAGAGCAAATTCCTCATAGCTGGTTAAGAGAATAAAAAGAGGCGGATGCTCTTGGGACTGGCATTTCTCGATCAGCTGCATGCCGTCCATAATCGGCATTTTGATGTCTGTAATCACAATTTCCGGATGCTTTTTCAGAATGATATCATATGCCTGCCTGCCGTTTGTGGCAGTGCCTGCAATTTCAATTCCCATGCTCTCCCAGTTTAACATGGAGCGGATGCCGATCTGAACCAGCGGTTCGTCATCCACGATAAGAAGCTGTACCATAACTGTAACCCCATTTCTTTGTTGTAAAAATATCTGTCTGCATTTAGCCGATGTCTTCCTGCGGCGCAAACGGAAGCAGGACGGACACAGTGGTAAATTCGGAAAGCCGGCTTTCCACACGCAGGCCGTAATCTTCGCCGAATTCATACTGCAGCCGCTTGTGCACGTTGCTGACGCCGATTTCCCTGAAAAATTCAGTCTTTTCGTTCTTGTTCTCGGACAAAAGCTGTCTTGCCTGTTCTTCCGTCATGCCGACGCCGTCGTCGGTAATGTCGATCTGAAGAATCGCGTCATTTTTCCGGAAAATGTGAATAGTGATCGTTCCGGGTGTTCCCTTTGGCTCAATGCCATGAAAGATAGAATTTTCCACGACCGGCTGTAAGGTGAAGCGCGGAATCAGACAGCTTAATGCCGCCTCGTCATCGATCCTGTATTCTAAGGAGATGGTTCCTCCATAACGGTATTTCTGAATCGTAAAATAATCATCCAGAAGGGAGAGTTCTGCAGAGAGCGGAACCGCCTTCTCTGTTCCCTTTGCGATGTTTTTTAAAAGTCTGGAGAGTGCCGTCGTCATCTCCGCGATGCCAGGCGCATTCTGGATCGTTGCCATCCATTTGATGGAATTGAGCGTGTTGTAGAGAAAATGCGGATTGATCTGGCTCTGCAGCATTTTGTACTCGTACTCACGCTTCTCATTCTCATCGCGGATCCGTTGATCCATCAGTGTTTTCACATCTTCGGCGAGATTGTTGATGCTTCTGCCGATGTCGCCGAGCTCATGCTGCCACTCGATCGAGGAGTCGCGCTCGAAATTTCCCTCGGAAATGTGCTTCATTCGGACCTGCAGTTCCTGTACCGGGTGATTGATCATATGATTAAAAATCGTGTGAAGAATGATACCGGTAATGACGGCGCACGCCACGATGACGAAAATGATGGATGCAAGCTGTCCGTAAAACGTATTGACCGTGATCAGCTGCGTGATATAGCAGTGTTCCGCGGCGAGCGGAACCGAGATGGAGACGAACTTTCCGTTGGCATTTGAAATCTCCTTTACGATCGTATCGGAGAAAGATGCAATGGAGGAGAGATCTCCCGTAATCTCATAGGAAGGGTTGGCGTCCGTCAGGGTGTAATTGCTGTACACATAGCTGTGATCTTCCAACGTCAGGTAAAAGTCGTTGTTCTGGTAGGTTCCGGCGGTCTTAAGCGGTATGGTGACGACGTTCGGCGACATTTCGATGTAGATAAAACCGAGCTCGTCGGAATTATACTGGCTGTAAAGCGGCCGGATGATCGGAAGATACTGTGAACCGCCGTCGGTTGTCAGGATACCTTCGCTATAAGAATAGGAAGGGCTGCTGTAGTAGCTGTCAAAAAAATAGAGATCCCGGATATCATCTGCCGAGTGGAAGGGCTGGTTGTTGGTGGAAGCAAGAGCCTGGATAAAATCCCGGTTCTTGTAGGAGGCAATAAAAATGCGCTTGATATAGTAGCGGCCATCGTAACTGTTGTAGCTTCCCTTCAGATAAGTAGAGGCGGTGATACGCGCACTCTGGGAACCCTGTGACGACAGATAATTCAGGATAAAAGAGTTCGCCTGACAGTTGCGGACGAAAGAATAAGCATCCTGGATGTTGCTGTCAATGGAGGAGCCGAGCAGTGTCAGAGAGGACTCCGCGGTGCGGATCATATTTTGTTTTACACTTTTATAATAGAAAGAATAGCTGATATAGGACACAGCGATACTTAAGAAAATACAGAGTGTAATCGTAGTCAGTGTAATTCGGGATCGAATCGTCGTAAATTTTTTCTTCATACCTTATATTATAGACACAAAAAGAAAATTCGGAAAGAAAAAAATCCATTTTGGGAGAGCGAAAAGCAAAGTGAAGAAAAAAAGACAGGTTTTGAGAAAAAAGACAGGTTTGAGAAGAAAAAATGCAGACGAAAACAGAAAGAGGAAAAAAATGTGAATTTAAACGTAAAAAAATCTATGTCCATTGTATGGCAAAGCCAATATAATAAAATCATCTTATCGGAGAACGATAGAGATACGAAAAGGAGGATTCAGATGAAAAAAAGAGTATTGAGCATGCTTCTTGTAGCAAGCATGACAGGGGCGTTACTTGCAGGTTGTGGCTCTGGGGAAACAGCTTCAACGGATGCATCAGCAGATGCGGCAGCAGACACAAACACCGCTGCGGCAGGCACTGAGACAGCAGCAGATGCGGCTGCGACAGATGGAGAGGCAGTCACTCTCAAATGGGCAATCTGGGATCAGGAGACCACTCCTTACTGGAACGCACTCAAGGAGGCATATGAGGCTGCAAATCCAAACGTCACCATTGAGATGGTAGACCTTGGATCAACCGATTACATGACTGTCCTTGCAACGGAGTTATCCGGAAGCGGATCGGACTTCGATGTGGTTACGATCAAGGATGTACCGGGTTACGCAACGCTGGTTCAGAAGAACACGCTGGAGTCCCTGGATGATTACATCACAGATGCAGGAATTAACCTCGCAGACTTCAACGGAATCACAGATCAGGTAACAGTAGATGGAAGCTTATATGAACTTCCGTTCAGAAGCGATTACTGGCTGATCTACTACAACAAAGATGTATTTGATGCAGCAGGCATTGCTTATCCGTCCAACGATATGACGATGGAAGATTACGATGCACTGGCAAGACAGCTGACAGATACCACCTACGGTTCCCAGGTATACGGATGCCATTATCACACATGGAGATCCGCAGTCGAACTGTTCGGAATCCTGGATGGAAAACACTCTATCCTGGACGGCAATTACGACTGGATGATTCCGTACTATGACATGATCTTAAGTGAAGAGGATGACGGTGTATGCCAGACCTACACAGACTTAAGCACAGAAGGTCTTCATTACTCCGCAGCATTCTCCAACGGAAATGTTGCTATGATGAACATGGGTTCCTGGTTCATCTCCACATTGATCTCCAACCTTGACAGCGGTGAGTACGACAGCTCTCTCTGCGGCAACTGGGGTATCGCAAGCTATCCGCATCCGGACGGAGCAGAGGCAGGCAGCACGATCGCTACCATCACAGGTCTTGCTGTTACAAGCGCTTCCGCAAACAAGGACGCAGCATTTGATTTCGTAAACTGGGTATCCGGTACAGAGGGCGCTAAGGTAATGGCTTCCACCGGTAACTTCCCGGCAATTATGACGGACGATGTCATCAACACAATCGCCGGCATGGCAGGATTCCCGACAGACGAGGGCAGCAAGGAAGCATTAAATATCACAAATGCATACCTTGAGGTACCGTATGCTGAGAACGTATCAGAGATCAACAGTATCCTCGACACCTACCACACTTCCATCATGAACCGTGAAGTGACCGTAGAAGAGGGTGTAGCATCCATGAATGAGCAGGTTGGAAAGATTCTGAACCAGTAATGGAACGGAAGCATAACCACGACTGCTGATAAAAGGGCTGGCTGAAAACAGCCGGCCCTTAAAAATGAAACAGCTTAAAGGAGAAAGGAAATAAGCCGTATCTGGCTTTTGGGCATGGTTATGGATAAGAAGAAAGCAGCAAAATTAGAGCAGATGGAAGCCGAAATGGCAAGACTGTGGGAACAAAGTCAGAACGAAACTGATAACAAGAAAAAACAGAAACTGATTCAAAACAGAAACAAACTGCAGTGGAAGGCTGCTGCAATGCGAAGCGGCCGTAAACTGTCAAAGCAGACCAGAGACGATCTGGTTGCCTATTCTTTCATTGCGCCGAACTTCATCGGATTCGCCGTATTTACATTGATCCCGATCATATTTGCCTTTATTCTGGCATTTACGGAATGGGATGGAAACAACCCGATTCAGTTTGTCGGACTTTCCAATTTCTTGAAACTGCCGTCGGATACTTTTTTCACGGCATCCTTAAAAAACACGATTATCTACTGTGTCGGCACGGTACCGCTTACCATGGTTGTGTCGCTGGCACTGGCAATTGTCTTAAACCAGAAGGTGAAGGGAAGAGGATTTTTTAGAACGGTATCGTTCTTCCCGTATGTAGCATCCCTCGTTGCCATCACAACGGTATGGTCCATGATTTTTCATCCGACCAAGGGACCGGTGAATTATCTTTTGATGACAATCTGCGGGATCGAGCAGAAGAATCTGCCGAACTGGTTTAGCGGAAATCTGATTATGCTGACACTTATTTTATTCAGTGTCTGGAAATATATGGGTTACTACATGGTAATCTACCTTGCGGGACTGCAGGGAATCTCGTCGGAATTATACGAGGCGGGAAGCCTCGACGGGGCGACGACCTGGCAGAAATTTAAATATATCACCTGGCCGCAGCTGCGATCCACCACCTTTTTCGTTGTCGTGATGCTGACGATCAACTGCTTTAAGGTGTACGACATCGCCATCATGCTGGCAGGCGGAAGCCAGGGCAAGTTAAGCAACTCTGCATCCGTACTTGTTTACTACATTTACGAAAATGCATTTGATTACTGGAAACTCGGTTATGCGAGTGCGGTCGCAATGGTACTGTTTGTACTGGTACTTGCTGTAACGATTATACAGTTTGCATATGAGAAGAAGTTAGAAGACTAGAAAGGGGGAGAACAGAGATGAGTGAGATAATGACAAAGCAGAAAAAAGAAACATCAATGAAACGAAACAATCTGATCAAGAAGTTCCTCCTGTATCTGATTTTACTGATTATCACGGCGGCAATGCTGATCCCGTTTATCTGGATGCTGTCCGCTTCCATTAAGACAGACCGTGAAGTATTCCAGATGACGCCGTTTGTTCTGATTCCGGAGACACCGCGCTGGAGCAATTACGTGGATATCTGGACGAAGATTCCGTTTGGCACGTTCGTGAAGAACACCGTGTTCCTCACAATCGTGGTGACCGCCTTACAGCTTTTGACAAGCAGCTTTGCAGCATACTCTTTTGCAAAACTGGAGTTCAAGCATAAGAATGCACTGTTCATGGCATACATTGCGACCATCGCTATGCCGTGGCAGGTATACATGGTTCCGCAGTTTATCATGATGCGTAAGATGGGATTGAACGATAAGTTGCTCGCAATGATCTGTCTGCAAGCATTTTCCGCATTCGGCGTGTTCATGATGAGACAGTTCTATGACGGTATTCCGAACGAACTGTGTGAGGCGGCGAGAGTCGACGGCATGAGTGAATATAAAATTTATTCGCACATCATGCTTCCGCTGTCAAAACCGGCGCTGTCCACGCTGACAATCTTCACTTTCGTGGCAACGTGGAATGACTACCTCGGACCATTGATTTACTTAAAATCCCAGGAGAAGAAGACCATTCAGTTAGGTCTCAAAATGTTCATCGGTCAGTATTCCTCCCAGTACGGACTGATTATGGCAGGGTCGGTACTTTCCCTGATTCCGGTACTCATCGTATTTATCTGTCTGCAGAGATACTTTGTAGAGGGAATTGCATCTACCGGTTTAAAGGGCTAAGGCCGAAGGTATGTAACAAAGCTGTCACACAAAAAGAGATCGTTTGTGTGACGGCTTTGTTTTACTCTACAGGAATAACGTGTTGGATAAACATAACATGATTTGAAAACGGAAAAGGAGAAGAAGGGTATGCGATACGAAGAAAAACCGCAGATCACAGAGCAGGAGATCAGAGAGGCGATGGATTTCTCCACGGCGCAGGTAGAGCGCAACCTGCCGGAGTTCACGACAAAGTTCCAGAAGGCTTACAGCGAAAACGGGTTTTATGCGCCGACGGAGAATGTGGACTGGACGACGGGATTCTGGACGGGCGAGATCTGGCTGTCCTACGAGGATACCGGGAAAGACATCTATAAAAAAGCCGGCGAGATCCAGATTGACAGCTTTTTGAACCGCATTGAAAACAAGATCGAAGTCGATCATCACGATATGGGATTTTTGTATTCCCCGTCCTGTGTGGCGGGCTATAAACTGACCGGAAATGAGAAGGGAAAAAAGGCCGCCATACTGGCAGCCGATCAGCTTATCCGCAGGTTTCACCCGGTGGGCAATTTTATACAGGCGTGGGGTGCGATGGACGCCCCGGAAAACTACCGGCTGATCATCGACTGTCTTTTAAATCTGCCGCTGCTCTACTGGGCGTCGGAGGAGACCGGCGATCCGAAGTACCGGGACATTGCGGAGAAGCATATCCACACGGCGGTCGCCAATGTGATCCGTGAGGATCATTCCACCTGGCACACTTTTTTCTTTGATATGAAGACGGGGGCGCCGGATCACGGAGCCACCTGCCAGGGATACCGCGACGGTTCGGCGTGGGCGAGAGGCCAGGCATGGGGCATCTACGGGATGGCGCTCGCCTACAAGTACACGGAAAGGGAAGAATACATTCAGAAGTTCCGGGATGTCACGGACTTTTTCCTGGCGCATCTGCCCAAGGATATGGTGCCGTTCTGGGATCTGGAGTTCACGGACGGAGACGATCAGCCGAGAGATTCCTCCTCGGCGTCGATCGCGGCATGCGGAATGCTTGAGATGGCAAAATATCTAAAGCCGGATGAGGCGGAAGCTTACCATGCGACGGCAAAGCGGCTGATGAAGGCATTGTACGACGGATACGCGGTGAAAGATCCCAAAGAGTCGAACGGGCTGGTGTTACACAGCACCTATTCCAACCACTCTCCGTATAATACCTGCAACCATTACGGGGTGGACGAGTGCAACATCTGGGGAGACTACTTTTACATGGAAGCGCTCATGCGGCTGAAAAAAGACTGGAATCCGTATTGGTAACAAGGGAAAAAGGAAGGTATGGCAGGATGAAAAGAGAAGCATTTTTTGACAGGGATGCATCACACTATTACTGTGAGGATGGAAAAGCGGTCGGGGCGTACTGCAGGGAGCAATTTCCAGAAGATGTCGCGCAGACGCTTGCGGTGGCGGACGGTGTGTGCCGGAAATATTTTCTGTTCAACTCCAAGTGGGATCTGGAGCAGACCGACGAGCCGGTACAGTTTGACGGAGCGATCGACTGGACGTATATGCCGGCAGACGATCCGGAATTTGTCTGGCAGTTCAACAGACACCGCTTTTTCATGACGCTCGGTCAGGCGTATCAGATGACCGGGGATGAGAAATATGCGAGAGCGTTTATGGAGATTGCGGAGGACTGGATTGATCATGTCCCGCTGAACGAGAAGTATGCGGCGGGACCGTGGAGAAGTCTAGACACCGGCTTCCGCGGGGAATACTGGAGCAAGGCGATCTGGCTGTTTCATGACAGCCCGACGCTCACGGAAGCGTTTTTACGGAAATATTATGACAGCATGATCCTGCAGGCGGAACACATCATGGAATGTCATTCCGCTTACCGCTATATGAGCAACTGGGGCGTCATTGAGAATCACGGGCTGTTTGAGATCGGCGTGTGTCTCCCGCAGAGCGGGAAGACAAAGCAGTTTATCGCGTTTGCCGTGAAGAATCTTGAGGTGCAGGTGCGGATGCAGATCATGCCGGACGGCGTGCACTGGGAGCAGTCGCCGATGTATCACAACGAGGTGCTGCACTGCCTGTTAGACGTGATCCTTCTGGCAAAGCGGAACGACATTGCACTGCCGGACGTGATCCTGCGCCAGACGGAGAAGATGGCAATGGCGGATGTCGCGTGGTTAAAGCCGGATCACCACATCGTGATGATGGGGGACAGCGACGACGTGGATGTGCGGGACCGCATCAGCGTGGCGGCGTATCTGTTTTTAAATCCGGTGCTGCGGTTTGGTGGATTCGACCGTTTTGATTATGAGAGTATCTGGGATCTCGGCATGAAAGCAGGGGAAGAATACGCCGGGATGGAGCGCAGAAAACCGGACTTTACATCGCTGTTTCTGGAGCACAGCGGGAACACCTATTTCCGGTCGGACTGGTCGGAGCGTGCCAATTTTCTGCATCTGCATTCCGGGACGATGGGAGCGGGGCACGGACATTCCGATAAGCTGCACATTGATCTGGTTGTTAACGGCGAGGATGTGCTGATGGACGGCGGCAGGTATACCTACGTGTCGGGACCAAAGCGTTTTTC
>OKSA01002849.1_pt1 | contig 13501 bp, 10 predicted proteins | sample 1601181 | NCBI WGS metagenome assembly OKSA01 (sample SAMEA3541538, study PRJEB24748) | human gut metagenome | biome: human gut; feature: human-associated habitat; material: faeces | place: China | collected 2012
CTCATCAAACGCTGTAACCCCGATCTCCGTAGGAACGCACGGTCGGTGCGTCCGTTGTAGCACGGCTAGACGAGTAGCGATCTGTGGGGATCTAGGGCTAAACGAACAGTTTCATACCTATGAAACTGGAGTGCCATACACATGAAACTGGAGTGCCAACAGGGGTTGGCACTGGAGTTTCACCTAGGTGGCACTGGGGGCTAACGGACTTTTAGTCCTTTGCCGATACGCACCAGATAAAACGAACGAAGGGACACACAGCGCGATGCTGTACGTCCCTTCGTTTATTCGTTAGCGGGTTGCCTCGTGCGCTAGGCGACGGAGGCTCGCTGGTCTGACTGACTACTCGATCGTGATGTCATCGATGAGGAGGTCATAGACACCGGTCTTACCTCCCTTGAAGGCAATGAGGTCACCACTCTTAGCTAGAGCCTTACCACTGATGTCCAGCGTTACCTTAACCCAGTCGGTAGCAGTGACACTACCAGCATAGTCGTTTTGATTTCTACCTGCATGAGAAGCATCCTGGATGGTAACGTCAGCGTTGTTGATGTTGCCCAGGTTGTAAGCGTAGTAGCCTTGCGACGTTAGTCCTGATACCGTATTATCTGCAGGATATAGGTTGATAGAGATACCCTTGCCAGTGGCTGTACCCTTGACGTAGAAGGTGATCTTGGACTTGCCTGTAAACTCCTTGCCACTCTTGTTCTCTACTGTGAAGAAGTACCCATTCTTAGCCATTGTGCCACTTACTTTGAGGGCATTGCCCGTACGACCTGCACCAGTAGCCTCTGAGCAGTAAGTGCCTACACCATATTTATTTAGCGTACCCTTGAAGGCAGCGAAGTCCTCGAAGTTAGCACCTGGGAAGAGTAGCTCACCGGTAGTGGGCTGTGGCTCTGGATTAGGATTGGGCTCAGGCTCCGTACCGCCATTGTCGTCAGGATTAACGATGATGTCATCACCATCTACGACGTCCCAGTCAGAGATCTGTCCATTGATCTCGTCAACCGTAAGTGCGTTAGATGCGAGGGATACGTTGAACTTATGGTTCTTGCCAGACTGGAGAGCTAGGTTAGCGAAGGTGTAGCTGTAGCTCTTGCCATCGCTGAGCGTGATGACCAGCTTAGCGTTGCTATTGGCAGCAGGGATAACGATCGTTGGAGCGAAGGCGCCAGCAGCGAGCTGTAGCTTTTGCGTAGCCGTTGTCGTGCCGTTGGTGAGCGTACCGTCACCGATCTTCATCGAGCTGGTGGTCACGATGCCCTCTAGCTGAGCTGAGGTGATAGTCGTACCAGCAGGTAGACCAGTCATAGTGAAGCTCACGAGAGCTAGCTTGTGCTTGAACTGTAGTACGTGGTTAGCACCCGTAGCGTCTTTAGGCGTTTTGATGCCCGTTAGGTTATTGGAGTAGAGGACATCGGTCTGAGCGTTGGTCAGGTCGATAGCTAGATCGGTCGTAGCGCTAGCGCTGTAAGGATAGTAGCTGACGAAGTTGACCGTCTGCCCCTCGGCAAAGGTTAGTCCAGCAGCTGCGGGCTTGAAGGTAGCTGTAGCACCTCCTGCGGTGGTCTTGTACTCTACGTTGGTAGCGGTAGCGTCACCAGTCATAGAGATACCGATAGCATCGTTTGCCTCGAAGGCATTGTTTGCCATACGGAGGTTGAGCGCTGGGATGTTTGACCCAAACTGCATAGCCTCCTGCTGGAGTGCCTCACTCTTGTTGTCCTGGTTACAGGCCGTGAGTGCGAGTAGTGCGAGTGCACCGACAAGTAGTTTCTTCATATCTTGTTAGGTGTTTATTGATCGTTTGTTATTTAACAGTTAGAGCTTCGACTTGATAAGTCGTCGTATGAAGAGGCTCCTGAGAAGCCTCATAGAGGAGTGCTATGTAGCCAGCCTCAGCAGAGCCTGCGATAGCGTAGCTCTTCTTGTAGTGCTGATTACCATAGCCACTAGGAGATGTCGTGTCATTGATGACCTCTAGGGTCTTGACGAGTGCGCCATCCTTGTCTAGCTGCTGGACAGTGAGGGTAGCACCATTGGTGTGTCCTGAGCTGTATGTTAGCTCTACCGTATAGCTAGAGCCTGCTGTCATCTGCAGACGTGGCGTGATGAGGACACACTTATTTACTGGATCAGTAGACTTATAGGCACTGGCCTGAGCATAGTGTACGCCACTGTAAGAGCGCTTCTGGAAGTCACGCGCACCGACAAGTGCTTTGTTGAGCCAGCCAGGTAGTGCAAAGGGATCATAGTCGTTACCCCCCTTGGCGAAGTCATCATTGAGCGGTAGTGCACGAGCTGCCTGTGTAAGGTCTACACTATAGATATTCTCGCCAGCCGGCTTGGGGTCCGGCGTAGGCGTTTCGGTCGGTGTAACCACAATATTAGATACAGTGCCATCGTCCTCCCAATCCACGATCTGCCCATTGACTAGATCTATAGATATACCCCCTTGCTGCTCATCGAAGGTGATGTTATAGTAGTAGATCTTGTTGCTAATGATGTCCAGCTGCTTGATTGCCTTGGTGTAGGTGCGTCCATTGCTGAGCGTGAGCTGCAACTCTACATCTACAATATCTTTCGGAAGAATAAGAGTCGAAGCAGAGCGCTGGTCTGCACCGATGGTGAGGGGTAGCGTCTCCTTCGAACTATATGGTGTGCGTAGCTCGCCCGTGAGGACGTCAAAGTCGCCCTCGACGACCATGCCTTGTAGCTTCATCGATTGCAGCATTACACCTGCGGGAAGTCCCTGGACGGTGAAGACGATGCGTGAGAGGACATGTCCGAAGAGGAGCGTGTACTCCTTCTTATCTACACGAGGTGCCACTTCCCGGTGATGAGCCCAGAGGAGGTCTATCGGCTCCTTGATTAGATCAAGGTGTATAATCCCCTTCTGAACGGCTGTGCGGTAGGGAGCGTAGGCGTAGAAGTCTAGCTCCTTAACGGTGCTGGGGTAGATGCGGTCAGCAGTTGTCGTGGGATGAAAGATCGCTATCTCTCCCCCAGGGATGGCGTGGTAGTGCAGGTTATTGCGCTCCTCAGCACCACGCGCATAGACACCGATCTGGTCGCTCACGTCAAAGCGTTCGTTCGTAGCGCGCACCTCCTTGTCGCTGAGACGTATGTTGCTCTTGAAGACTATGTAGTCCTTAGCTTGCGCTCCGTCTGCATCGGGGCAAGTGGTACAGCGAGACTGCTCCTTGGTACAAGAGGTGGCTAGGAGTAGCGTCGTGAGTAGTATAGAGATTGTTGTCAGTAACTTATTCATAGTAGTAGGTGAGCTACAGATTAGTTATCAAGTACGGGGACATCGTTGAGCGCAGGGAAGAAGTCAAAGCCTGTCTTCTCCTCCATCTCACGGAGCGTCTTTTTGTAGTTGTTAGGTTTTCCTGAAAAGCCCTCGTGCGGTATGCACCACGCCTTGGAGTGCCAGCGCTCCTGCTTGTCGCGCCATACGACTACCTTATAGAAGTAGTCAGGTACTGGGCAAGCCACATTACTTCGATCCCGAGTGTACTTATAGTTCGTATCGTCAAAGCCTACGCCCGTCACTACATAGAGCGTGTCGACACTCTCAGCAAGCGTGCGTACATCGCCCTCTAGCTGTTGCCAGATACCACCATTATGGGTTTGCTTCTGCGGCACCATATTAGAGTAGTAGAACGTGCTGGCGTTATCAGCCCGAGAGGAGAGTCGATCAGCGCTAGGAATTTGGTGTCCTCGAGAGTAGCCGACATAAGCCCCCGTCAAGTTTGGTTGATACGCCTTAGAGATATCCGGATCATAGCCCCAAGCATCAATACGCTTAACCTTTTTATCCATTACATCCTTGTAGAGCGGATAAGCGACATAGTGAGCTAGGTGCAGCTTCGTATCATATAGGAGGAAGTAGTTGCGTGCCGAGCGATTGCTCGGGAGCATGTGCTGCACCTCCAGCGTATTGGGGAGCGCCGTCTTGGCGGGTAGCTCTAAGTAACGGCCAACCTCTGTGACCTTGCCCGTGCCTGTATCCTTGAGCGTGATGGTGTGGGTGCGCTGCTGTCCCATGATGAGACTCTGCCCCTCACGTAGTGGCCAGGTGTAGGTACGTCCGTTGGGCAGGGTGAAGAGTACCTTCATCTCGCTCGTGGTCGTCTCGATAGGTAGGAGCAGTGCCGTGGCCGTAACGGTAGCCCCCGAGACGGTGACTGGCACGGAGATCTCAGCCGTAGAGCTAGTATCGACCTGCCACTGACGACTATAGAGGTCTAGCGAACCTGTCGTCGGCATACCAACGATGCGCACCTGGACACCCTCTAGAGAACCACCATCCTCACTGCGCATCTCAAAGCGGAGCGAGGCGAGTGCCTGACGAAAGATTAGTTCCTTTGCGACATCGGGCGCAATGGCTGAGAGATTGTCCGAGATAAGGAGCGGCTTGAGCGAAGCTTGATCAGCAACGCTGTAAGCGATCTTGCCCCCCTGCGTCTGAGCATTGTAGGGGTAGTAAGCGAGGATGTCATACTTCATTGATGAGTCCCACTGCACCTTCTGCTGATCATCAGCTGGATCGAAGGTAGCGATGCCCCCACCACGGATAGTCTTGTAGTGTAGGTTACTATGCTGTAGTTGCTCAGCCGACCAAGTGGTACTCTGCGCTGTGCGACGTACGTAGATACCTATCTGGTCGCCAGCCTCCCATGCGGTGCCAGCGACACGCAGGTCATAGTCCTGCTGTGATGCTAGAAATGTCTGGTTGGTCTCACGCTGAGGTTGCTCCGCACCTTCTTGCCTACCATTGGGCTGACAAGCAGCTGTCAAGAGTAGCCCCCAAGAGAGTGCTAGTAGTGTGAAGAGTAGACGATATGTCCTATTTGTCATAGATTAACTGGGATATCAGATTAACTGAGATACATGATGCCGTAGCAACTAGCGGAGGTCGCCATAATTCCACCAAGACACAATGCAAAGGTAGCCTACATCGATCTCTCTATCGTTACTACGATATTACAAAGCTACTAAAAAATGGACTGCCAGCCAATGAAACGCAATATCCCTACACATCGTTACTCGTCTCGCGGGGATACATATCGCTACTCCTCGCTAACCTCTCATTCGATCGCCACGTGGAGATTTGACATTGCTCACATGGATTTTTTTTATTCTCCACGTGGGGAAGGAAAATTTCTTCGGAGGAATCAAATGAAACTTCGGAAGAAATGATTCTCGCCTACGTGGAAAATGTTTTTTCTCCACGTGGAGATTAAAGAATTCCTACGTGGAGATTGAATTAGAGATTAGAATTTAGAGACAAGTAGCCCTTTGCAAAATTGAAAAGCTGGGCGGATCGCTTGCGAGAAAAAAATATTTTTACTACCTTTGCGAGCAATAAAGTTTATGAGAAGACTCGCACATATCGATATGCCGACTCGGATGACGGCTTTGCTATTGGGGCTAGTATACGTACTGGCTCTGATGGGACAAGCTATGCACCAGCACGACGCAGGAGCCTTCTCGGTGATAAACTGTGTTACAGCTCAGTCTGACACAAACGATGATGAGCGGAGTGAAACGAGCTCGAAGGTTTATCTGGTCAACAACGTGACCTGCCCTATCTGCGAATTTCATCTCGGCATCACCGACCAATGTGCCATAGCACCTTCCTTTGCAGTGGACGAGTGGGATGCCCCCACTCCCGTACTACAACCCGAAGCTGTGCACCTAGCCCTGAGAGAGGGCAAAGCTCTAAGAGCCCCACCAGTGAGATACTGCTAGCCACACTTCTATCGACTATGTGGCTATGAGCGGATTAGCCCTACGCCTATGCTCCGCTTGCTGTGCTGACCTTGGCTGACAGCCCAAGGCATGAGTGACCCTAATGTCGCTCTCCTCTTTCCCTAGCATAGCTAGACCATATCTATGTGACGCAACACCCTACGTACGCCTGCTCCTCCGCTGTGTGTGAGCTAAGCTATCGGTGTAGTGGTGCGCACGATCTCCTTACATATTTCACTGGTTAATAACATTCTTGCGATGTATTGTCGATACATTTGCTATCTATTACTATATCTCACCCCGATGGTTGCTCTAGCTGAGCCGTCCGCCTTGAGACCTGATAGCATTGCGCTAGAGCCTCACAGCTTTGACGAGACGCTCCAGACGGTGGAGGTGCATGCTAATAGCAAGCGGCTCCAGACCATGCGTATCGGTCAGACGATCGAGTGGCTTGACAGCACCTATCTGACGCAGCACTTTACGGGCAACTTTGCAGCGACACTGAGCAGCCTCCCCGGGGTCAATGTGATCACGATCGGCTCTGGCTACGGTAAGCCTGTGATCCGTGGTCTAGGCTTCAATCGTATCGCCTATGTCGATGGCGGACTCAAGCAAGAGGGGCAGCAGTGGGGTGCCGACCATGGGCTGGAGGTGGACGCCTTCGACCAAGACCCCGTACAGGTGATCAAGGGTGCTGGCTCCCTACTCTACGGCAGTGACGCCCTAGGGGGAGTCATCGTGAGGCAGCCGGCTACACCTCCTCACAAGCAAGGCTTTTACGGCTCCTATACCATGATGGGGCAAAGCAGCACAATGGGCGGCGGGGGCAGTCTCATGATGGGCTACCTGCACGGAGCGCACCACCTCCGCCTACGTATGAGCGGTCAGTATCACGGCGACCGCAATGTGACGGCAGACAGCATCACCTACCTCACGCGCTGGATACCTATATATAATGGTAGGTTGAAAAACAGTGCTACACAAACCTACGCTTCGCAACTACGCTACGAATGGCTAGGAGAGCAGGTCAAAGCTTCGCTGCAAGCCTCTGTCAATGGCGAGCGCAGTGGCTTCTTCCCAGGAGCGCATGGCATACCAGACCTCAAGCGTGTGCTTCCTGACGAGAGCCGATACAATATCGAGCTACCATACAGCACCGTGCGTCAGATCTCGACACAGGGTAGCCTCCAGTGGAGGCTTTCTCCGCAGTGGCAAGTGATCGGCGAGCTAGGCTGGCAGCAGAACTTGCGCCGTGAACTTAGCGCCTTCCACACGCACTACGGGACGATGCAGCAACCTGAGCGGGACGCTGACTTAGAGTTTGAGTTTGACCTCAAGACCATCTCAGCACGCTTGCAGGCAAGCTACTATGCCCCGTGGGGTGGCAAGTGGACGCTAGCCACTGATGGGCAGTATCAGTGGCACAAGCGGAGAGGCTATGGCTTCCTCTTACCAGACTACCAGCGGGCGACGAGCGGCGTGAGCCTAACCTATCAGGGACGCATAGCTCAGGGGCTACACCTCACCAGTGGTCTGCGCTACGATCTAGGCTACATAGCGATGAGTCCCTACCACGATCCCTACCTAGCTGACTACCTCCAGGAGCGTGGCGAGTCCTCGGCAACCTTGGCGCAGTACTACTACAGCAGCCAGGAGGGCGAGCGCAGGTGGCACGACCTGTCGGGGAGTGTCGGCTTAGCTTGGCAGATAGACCGGCATTGGCTCTGGAAGGTTAATCTAGGCAGAAGCTTTCGCCTACCAGGCATCTACGAGCTTGCGGCAAATGGCATCCACCATGGTACCTTCCGCCACGAAGTGGGCGACCCTTCACTGGGCAGTGAGCAGGGGTGGCTACTAGATAGCGAAGTAGGCTTTCATAATGATCTGTGGAGCTGTACGGTCTCTCCCTTTGTGACCTACTTTACCAACTACATCTTCCTGCAACCCTCGGGTGAGTGGTCTATACTGCCCCACTCGGGACAGATATACCGCTACCAATCCACACGAGCGCTCTTCACAGGCGTTGAGCTGGAGGGTACTTGGCATCTGCACTCGCAGTGGGACTACCACCTGCAGGGTGACTACGTCTACACCTACAATGTGGCAGACGGCTTAGCTCTTCCCTACTCGCCACCAGCTCGCTTTAGCCACGACTTGACCTGGCACCCTGAGCATTGGGCGCTTTCGCTCAAGCATCGCATCATAGCTCCTCAGCATCGCATCGCGCGCAATGAGGAGCCGACACCTGGCACAGCGTCCTTACTGGACCTAGCTGTGACCTACGACGGACAGCTCAGACAGAGCAACTACCGCATCTCTCTAGCTATCCAAAACCTTTTGAACAGCCGCTACTATGACCACATGAGTTACTACAGGCGAGTCAATCTCCCTGAGGCTGGACGAAACGTACTACTAACAATCAATCTATCATTCTAATCTTCAATACTATGATGAAAAGAACAATCTTCGCATCAATCACGCTCCTCAGCTGTCTCGCTCTAGCGACAGCCTTCACCGCTTGCAAGGAGGAGCCTAAAGACACAACCAAGCCTGTCATCGAGCTAATCGAACCAGAGGATCATGATAAGCTCCTCATCGGCGATGAGAACGGCGTCCACTTCGAAATGAAGCTCTCGGACGATGATCTCGTCAAGTCGTACAAGATCGACATCCACAACAACTTCGATGGGCACTCGCACACCCGCGACCTACGTCACGGTGATGACAAGACGAAGCCCTTTACCTTTAACAAGGAGTACACCGTCAATCAGCGCAACGCCTCTATCCACCACCACGACATCAAGATACCGGCCAATGCGACTCCTGGCGAGTACCACCTCCTAGTCTACTGCGTGGATCGCTCGGGCAACGAGTCGATGCTGGCTCGCACCATCATCCTCTCGACGGATGCTCCTGGTGATCATCACCACGACCACGACCATGATCACGACCACGACCATGACCACGAATAAGGCGGGTCAGAGATATTAATTTGTTTAGTGTATGTGATAGGGAGGGGTGTTACCGTGATGGCAGCGCCCCTCTCGCTTTTTTCACTGTTTCCGCTTACGTGTCGTAGCAGGAGCACAAAGCGCAGAAGGCTCAGTCGCATCGCTGCGACTGAGCCTTTTTACTATTGGTTCTGCCGACTGGGAGGTCAGCAGTCTTAGATATGATTACTTGCGCTTAGGAGCGTTCTTGAGGATTGCTACGAGGTGACGCCAGAACATCTCCACCGTCTTGATCTCCATGCGCTCTGCGGGTGAGTGCACGTCACGCATCGTCGGACCAAAGGAGACCATGTCGAGGTAAGGATACTTCGCGAGGAAGAGTCCGCACTCGAGACCTGCGTGGATGGCCTTAACCTCGGGATCCTTGCCGAAGAGCTCGCGATAGGTGCTCTCAGCGACCTTTAGGATCTCAGAGTCGGGGTTAGGTGCCCAGCCGGGATAGCCGTCACGAACCTCAGTGCGTGCGCCTGCTAGCTCGAAGAGTGCAAGGAGCATATTGCCTACATCCTCCTTGAGCGACTCGGTAGAGCTGCGCTGGCTCGTCTCAATGCTGATCACATTGCCCTCCTGCATCTTGACACTGGCTAGATTGGTAGAGGTCTCTACGAGTCCCTCTAGCGAGTGGCTCATACCCATCACACCATGAGGGCAAGCGTAGAGCGTGCGGATGACCGTGTCAGCCGTCTTAGCATCGACGACCTCCTTAGGCGTTGTGGTTGTCTCCACACGGAGGTTGACATTAGGATCGACCTTTTTGAGCTCATTGCGGAACTCAGCGTCCATCTCGTTTGCCCAGATAGCTAGATCCTCCTTGCGATTGGCAGGGATCGTGATGACAGCCTTAGCCTCACGAGCGATAGCGTTGTGTAGATTACCACCATCAATCATAGCTAGGCGCATCTCGGGCACCTCCTTGAGTACCTTATATAGGTAGCGCACGAGGAGCTTATTAGCATTGCCTAGACCGACATGGATGTCGCCACCGCTGTGTCCGCCCTTGAGACCGCTTACCTTCACCTCGAGAGCTATCTGCCCAGCAGGCGTAGCCTCTGTGGTGTAGTCAAAGAAAGCCATCGTGCCCATACCACCAGCGCAGCCGATGAACATCTCGCCCTCATCCTCACTATCGAGGTTGATGAGGATGCGCCCCTGGACGAAGCCTGGCTCGATACCCATGGCACCGGTCAGACCTGTCTCCTCATCTACTGTAAAGAGGCACTCGACTGGTCCATGCTCTACGGTGGGATCGGTCAGGACAGCGAGCCCTGCAGCGACACCGATACCGTTATCGGCACCTAGGGTCGTACCCTCTGCGTGAATCCACCCATCAGTGATCTTTGTCTTGATAGGATCCTTGTAGAAGTCATGCTCTACGTCACTATTCTTTTCGCAGACCATATCTATATGTCCCTGGAGGATGATGGTCTCGCGATCCTCCATACCAGGCGTAGCACCCTTGCGGATGACGATATTGCCTGTCTTATCCTGCGCATAGTCTAGGTTATGCTCCTCGGCAAACTTCTTGAGGAAAGCCAGTATCTGCTCCTCATGCTTTGAGGGGCGAGGGATCTTGGTGATTTCGTAGAAGTGCTGCCAGATGGGCATGTTAGTTAGATCTGTTATTTGCATCGTTTATTGCTTTGAAAAGTTAGAATATTAGCTGGTTAACTACCACACGGCCTCAGTTTGTTTTATCAAATGCGTGCGTAAGTCCGACAAAAGGTATACCTTTGTCTACCTGAGAGCTGTAGCACCGTGCTACTCTCCCTCTGCAAATATACTAAGAAAAACTATGAAACTCATCATCATATCCATTATCCTCATAGGACTCGCCGTAGTTTTACTCGCCTTGCGACTGATCGTCAAGGGCGACAAGAGCCCCCAAAGTTCACATATTGAGGACAGTAAAGCTCTTAAGAAGAGAGGTATAGGATGTGCCAACAAGCAGATGGCAGAGCTAGCCACAAGGCAAAACTTAGCCGACCGTCTGGCCGATGATCCGCAATAGTCCTCTCTTCTATCACTCTCGTCAATCAACACTATAGCTTATATGAATCAGAAATCAATCCTCCTACTCTCCCTACTCGTTGCGTCTCTTCTATTCGGTAGCTGCCAGAAGAAGCAGTCCGATGGGCAGCCCGCTACCTCAGAGCCGCTCACAGAGACCACTCCTACTAGTGATCACACGCTTAAGATAGGTGTCGTATCTCTCGACTCGCTTTACAAGAACTACGAATACTATACCCAAGCAAACAAGCAGATAGAGGCTCAACTCAAGCGCAATCAGCAGACACTTGCCAACAAAGCTCAGAAGGCTCAAGAGGCCTACGCAAGCTATATGGAAAAGGCTCAGAAGGGTCTCTTCACCTCCCAGGCTCAGGTTGATGCTGAGGAGAAGCGCATCACTGCTATGCAGCAAGAAGGTGCTCAGTTGGAGCAGCGTTATGCCGAGGAGGCGATGAAAGTACAAGCAGATGCTCAGAAGGCTCTACACGATGAGGTGGTCGCTCAGCTCAAAGCCTTTAACGCAGACAAGAAGTATGACCTGATCCTTACCTCCGCAGGTCTAGAAGGGGTTATGTACGCTGGCGAAAGCTTTGACATTACCCAAGAAGTCCTAGACTTCCTCAACGCTGCCTACAAGGCTAAGGAGACTAAGAAGTAACTCTCACATTCCACGTGTTGTGAGCCACACACACTCGCTGTAATACTTACCTACTATGAAAATCGCTATACTCGGATACGGACGCATGGGGCACATGATCGAAGAGGTCGCTACCCAGCGCGGACATGAGGTGGTCGCTCGTATAGATAAGACTGACGCGGCCTTACTGGAGGATGGCTCTCTGCGAGAGGCCGATGTCGCCATTGAGTTTTCCACCCCTGAGAGTGGCTACCAGCTTTGCCAAGCTGCCCTAAAGGCGGGACTACCCGTGGTCACGGGCAGTACAGGCTGGAAGGAGCAACTAGAGGCGCTAAAGGCTGAGGTGCAAAGCTCTGGCCGTGGGGGACTCTTTGCTGCGTCCAACTTTAGTCTCGGGATGAATCTGATGATGATCCTCAATGAGCAACTCGCACAGCTCATGGCTCCCTATCCCGAGTACACGCCACGCATTCAGGAGACGCATCACATACACAAGCTTGATGCGCCTAGTGGCACTGCGATCACACTTGCCGAGGGGCTGATCGAGCAGACCCCCTCACTACACGACTGGCATCTAGGCGTAGAGACGCACGATGGCTCTCTCGGCATAGAGGCAATCCGTGAAGGCGAGGTCCCAGGCATCCACACCGTCATCTATCACTCTGACATCGACGAGATAACGCTACGCCACGAGGCTTATAGCCGTCGGGGCTTTGCGCTAGGAGCCACCCTCGCTGCGGAGTATCTCCTGCAGCACCCCGTAGGCGTCTGGTCTATGCGTGACCTCATCCTACACAAATAGCTGTACCCACACACCCTTCACGCTATGAAAATGAAGCTTCACTGGCAAGATAAGTCCCTCTTTCAGAAGATTGTAGCGATCATCGTACCGATACTCTATCTCCTCTTCTGTATCCTCTGGGCCGGTCCCTTTTGGCTGATCTTCCTCCCCTTTATTGTGGACTATTACTTTACCAAGCTCATCAATTGGTCTTGGTATCGCAACATCAAGAACAAGACGCTGCGAGGCTTCGTATCGCTATTGGCAGACCTCCTCTGGGCAGTCATCGGCGTGCATCTACTCAGCATCTTCTTCATTCAGAACTTCGCCATCCCCACCTCTTCACTAGAGAAGACGCTCCTCGTGGGTGATTACCTCTTTGTGGACAAAGTGACCTACGGTCCCCGTATGCCGATGACTCCGCTGCAGGTGCCATTAACGCAAAACCGCTTCCTCGGCCGTGAGTCTTATCTCAGCAAGCCACAGCTCTCCTACAAGCGTCTCAAAGGCATCCGAAAGGTACAGCGTGGCGACCTTGTCGTCTTCAACTTCCCCACGGGCGACACCGTCACGACCAAGGTAACCAATCCCGACTACTACTACCTCAAGGAGATGTATGGCGGACGGGCTGCCCTAGAGGCTCAGCCCGAGGTCTTTGGCAAGATTGTCTACCGTCCCGTGGATCGTCGTGACCACTATGTGAAGCGCTGTGTGGGACTCCCCGGCGACCTCATCGAGATACGCAACAACGATATCTATATCGATGGCAAGCTACAGGAGCGCCCCGAGCATATGCAGCTCAACTACTGGGTCTGCACCCGTGGAGGACGATTCTCCGCTGAGGAGCTCAAGCATCTAGGCATTAGTCTCGATGACCAGCATATAGTCTCTGCATCACGGCTCACGACGGCCGACCTAGAGGAGATGGGCTTGACAGGCGTTGATCTGAGCGACGTGCAGGCACTCTACTTGCTTCCTCTCACGGAAACGATGCGCCAGCAACTAGCTAGTGATAGCCGTGTCGCTAAGATCGTTGTATCACAAGATCCCAATACCAATCTCTACCCCGTAGGCTATGACCTCGGCTGGACCCGCGACAACTACGGTCCGCTACAGATACCACGCAAGGGGCTTACCATCGAGCTCACGCCCGACGCCTTAGCACTCTACAGCCGATGCATACACAACTACGAGGGGCACGCTCTTGAGCAGCGTCCCGACGGCACCATCCTCGGTCAAAAGGTCACGCCGCTCGACTCGGTGGGCATCTATGTGCCCGGCGGTCGCGCCCAGTACCCCTCCACC
>OKSA01002856.1_pt1 | contig 13484 bp, 10 predicted proteins | sample 1601181 | NCBI WGS metagenome assembly OKSA01 (sample SAMEA3541538, study PRJEB24748) | human gut metagenome | biome: human gut; feature: human-associated habitat; material: faeces | place: China | collected 2012
ATCAGGGATTCGACGAGTTCTTCGGTTACAACTGTCAGGCGCTCGCCCATAAATATTACCCCACACACCTCTGGCACAACCGGGAAAAGATACTGCTCGACGGCAACGATCTGGCCCATACGGCGCAATATTCCCACGACATCATTCAGGAGCGGACGCTCGACTTCATCCGCCGGAACAAGGAACGGAAATTCTTCGCGTTCCTCGCATACACGCTGCCCCACGCCGAACTGCTGGTTCCCGAAGACGAGATCATCGAAGCCTACCGGGGGCGTTTCGAAGAGAAGCCCTATGCGGCAAAGAGCGGCGACTACTCGCCCGAAGGGAAGCATCCGATACACTACTGCTCGCAGCCCGAACCGCGTACGTCGTTCGCGGCGATGGTTACGCGTCTGGACCGATATGTGGGCGAGGTGACGGAGCTGATCGACAGCCTCGGCCTGCGCGAACGGACGATCATCATCTTCACGAGCGACAACGGACCGCACCGTGAAGGCGGCGCCGATCCCGACTTCTTCGGCAGCTACGGCCCGCTGCGCGGCATCAAGCGCGACATGTACGAAGGAGGAATCCGCGTGCCGATGATCGCCCGGTGTCCCGGTCTGATCGCCGAAGGGACACGGACGGACTTCGTATCGGCATTCTGGGACGTGCTTCCCACCTTCGCCGACATGGCAGGCGCGGAGGTTCCCGCAAACGTGGACGGCATTTCGATGCTCCCGACGCTGTTCGGCGAAAAAGGACAGCAGGAACACGAATATCTTTATTGGGAATTCCACGAAAACGGCGGCAAGACCGCAGTCCGGACAGGCAACTGGAAGGGCATCCGGCTGAACGTCGGCAAAGATCCGGAGGGTCCCATCGAGCTGTACGACCTTTCGACCGATATCCACGAAGACCGCAACGTGGCGGACGAGCACCCGGAGATCGTACGGGAAATTGCCGAGATCATGCGTACGGCCCGCATTCCCTCCCCGCTGTTCAACTTCGGTCAGGCGAACGGAGCGATGTAGGTTCCGCCGCGATTATTAACGACTTAACCCGAATATTAAGAGATGAAACGCCTATTCACCTCCCTTATCTTGTTATTCCTCCTGAACGGCCTTCCGGGCCACTCCGCACCGGACCGGAAGAAGGGCGAAAGCGCCTATTCCCCCGGCATGGTGGCCGTTGACATCACGACGCTCAAACCGCTTTCCGAAGCCGACTCCGTCGTGCGCGGCGCCGTCTACGCCGACCCGTCGTTCCCGGCTTCCGAGCGTGCCGCAGATCTGATCCGCCGCATGAACTTCGAGGAGAAGCTGCGGCTGACGGGCGGCTGGAACCGCTTCATGATAGCCGGCATACCCCGTCTGGGAGTGCGCCCCGTCTCGATGGCCGACGCGTCGCAGGGCATCCGCCTGCAGACGACGCTGGTGAAAGACAAAAGCACCTCCTTCCCCGGCATGCTGCCGCTGGTCTCCGCCGCTTTGATCATCATCCTTGTCCTGACCATTCTGTGATCCTGAGTTGTCCGGTTCATCCGGGATACCAAGGGTATCTGCCCTGTTGCCAAGCGGGGTGGCATCAACTATCACCCAGTTCTCAGCATCCCTCTCATATGCCTCGATCCACGCATGGCTGTACTTTTCAAGTATATATGCATGATATGTTCCATCCGCCTGCCTCGTCCACGCCGATGAAGGCACCACATAACCTGTATTGTATTTTGTCGGTATTTCCATGGTTCTAAGACCTATCGCAGCCGCAGAGGCGTAATGCACACAATACCCCTCATGGCCAGTGTATAGCGCATACAGAACCGGATCCACGTCCGATGCAAAAGGCTTTGGCGATATCGTATAAGACATATGCTGTCTTATATACTCGACCACCTTATCCACAACGGCACTATCATCTGTTCCTGCATTCTTAGTAAGTTCCTTTATCGCCTTTCCGTATCCACTGAATGTATCACTGTCGTACTTGATCAGTATCTCGCTGTCCGGGCTGTATCCTATATCCCTGTTTCTCCATGTACCATTGTCGTATACGACATAACTTCTGGCTTTCACGTATAGATTGCCATCTGGCTTCTCATTTCTCGTTATCTCGTCCACAACCTCATCAGTCGGTTTCACCTCAGAGCCGTCAACCTTATAATATGTTGAGTAACCTTTTCCAGAGTCCCCAGAAAAGAAATATTCCACATTTTCAACCATCTCCACAAGCACACCTTGAAATTTTACACCACGCTCATACGCGGCTGAGTATACCAGCATGGCCGTTATAATGCAGGCTGCAAGGGAGATAAGCGGAACCACAACATTCCATTTTATTGATAACGGCTGACCATTTCTCATGAGTACATATCTTGCAACTATGAGTGACAGAACCGTGAGTACGATTCCAGCCGGACTCACATGTACGTCCAACATGGCACCTGCCGCCATGAACAGAAATGCCAGCCCGACGCCTATCAATATACTGCTGCACCTAAATATCATATATGCGGCAAAAAACATGGCTACAGCCGTGACAAACAGAATAAACTCGTACATCGCACCTACACTTATGTAGTCGAGATCCACAGCTCCTGTCCTGACTCCATATGCCATTTTTATCTCGTAAGCAATGCTATATATCATACCTCTTCCGCCGGTGTAAAGCATCTTTCTTCGGGCAAGTCCCCATACCAGAAGCGTACACACCGGAACAAGTATGTCTGTAAGTCTTTTTTCTTTTCTAAGTAGATACCAGCAGCTGTACACAGCCGCTATGACCAATCCTCCGATCACACATAACCTCATAAGATTGGCCGGTTCCATATATTTATATATATCTGAGCTAAATGCTATATCCCCCACCAGATACGCAATTCCTGATGAAAGCATCCACACCGCCAGGCCCAATATAATCTTCAAATCTGCACCTCTATCTGCAACTACATCTGTAACCTCACCTAAACTGTGAGACACATATGAGTAAGATCTTCCTTCAATGTCTCAAATTTAACATGATATCTGTCATCCCCGCACTGTATATTTCCTTTCATATCAACATCTATAAAGCTGGTGAAATCCTCGCCGCGATACTTCTCTCTGTACATTCCTATCACATCATACCAATCCATACTTCTCGCATCTACATAGGACATCCGAGCTGCCGCGTCATACACATCCTCTTCTTTTATTATCCTGTACCTGGTTATAGACATTTTCTCAGGATCATACCACGCTATAAAATGCGGTACCCTGATATCTATAAGTGAAAAACTTAAAGATACCATAGACTCAAGCGCTGCCGACATGGCATGCCCATAATTCTTGCAGTCCTTTCCATCGAGGTTTACACATATAATGACAGGACACGACAATGTTTTGTTCATATCTCTCACCATTATCTCGTCCTGTCTCGCTGTCAGTTTCCAATGTATATTTCTCACACTGTCACCCGGTCTATACTCTCTGACCTGATAAACTTCGGAGGAGTCATCCCCCCGTATATCTGCATGATATACATCACTGTCAGTCACAAAGTCTCTCGTTTTTTTCGTGATATTTATAGGCATAAGGTAACACTGCGGCAACACATATACATTTGCCGAGTTCTTTATCTTCTTTTTTATATAGAACATATGAAATGCATCATACACCCTCACATCTACCGCTGCGATCTCATATCTGCCGCTGACAGCAAGGGACATAGCCCCCTGACATACCCCATTTCCATTGTCAATCTGCCTAAAAGTGCTGTTCTGTTTCTTCTTCATACCCGCTGCCATGACCTTGAAAACTGCTGACACATAAGGTACCTGACCTGAGTTCGATCTCACGGTAAGTTCAGGATGAAATGTTCTGTTCTTCTCAACCACTGGTATGTTCATCTGCATACTTATGCCTGTCCTGAAAAACCTGGTAAACAGCCCCGCAAGGAGGCATACCATGACTGCCAGCATAAGTGCAGCCACGTAGAAATAAGCCTCTTCCCGATTAATGATTCCTATATATATGCAGACCAGGATCAGTAAAATATATATTATTCCTCTTTTCATAATCTACCCACTATCTCCGCATCCTGCAACGGACTATCTTTTCGGACTGTTTCTTCGTCTCACAGTTGGCTTATACACATGCTCCATGATGTCCTTGAGCACAGCCTCCGGGGTAATATGGTTTACCCTCGCCTTGGCATTCAAAATGATCCTGTGTCGCACAACATCCTTCCATACCATCTGAACATCCTCAGGTATGACAAAATCTCTTCCGCTTATATATGCCCAGCTCTTCGCCATCTTCGTGAGGGCGATTGTTCCTCTTGGACTGACTCCCAGTTCAAGGCTAGGGTTGTCCCTGGTCTCCGTTACTAGCTGGCCTATATATGTGTACACCTCATCGCTGACCTTCACCTGTGTGACTTCCTCTCTGATCATGCGGAGCTCTGCCGCACCGATCACCGGATGGATCTCCTCAAATCCATTGGCTGATGTCCTTCCCTTGACTATATCCAGTTCATTCTCTATGGATGGATAACCAAGCTTTAAGCACACCATGAATCTGTCCAACTGGGAATCCGGAAGGAGCTGAGTTCCGGCGCTTCCTATCGGATTTTCCGTTGCTATAACTATGAACGGTTCAGGAACAGGATACGTGACACCGTCCACTGTCACATGCCCTTCCTCCATAACTTCCAGAAGTGCCGACTGTGTCTTAGGTGATGTTCTGTTGATCTCATCTGCGAGGAAGAGATTGCACATCACAGCACCCGGTCTATACACAAATTTGTTCGTTGCCCTGTCGTACATCGTAAATCCTGTTATGTCCCCCGGTAATACGTCCGGTGTAAACTGCATTCTCTTGTTCTCAAGCCCCATTGCATTTGCAAATGCCAGAGCCATGGTCGTCTTTCCAACTCCCGGAACATCATCCATGAGTATATTTCCACCAGCGATTATAGATGCCATTATCTTGGCAACACATATGTCCTTTCCAACAACGACCTTCTTTACTTCCTCTATAACGTCAAGCACCTTACCATTGTAATTCATACCTATCTCCATTTATCTTAACTTATCTCTATTTACCGAAATACTATATCTGTCTGTTTCACATTCAGACCTAATATATACATATATCGGGAGGACACAGCTCGCTTCCTCCCGATATTTCATATTCAATTTATAAGCTGCGATTTTACTGTCTCTATGTTTCCCATTATGACCCTGTATGTATCATTGTCACCATAGATCCCGTATATCTCCTCCGCCGCCAGCTCGTAGTACTTGAGCGCCTGTACAAGATCTCCCTGTCTGTAAAAAGTCTCCGCCATAGCTGACAACGCCGCGCTGTAGTGATATCCGCGCTCCCCCATAAGCTGGTATCGCCTGACTGCCTCAGCAAGTCTGTCCTTCGCCTCATCCAGCCTGCCCGCCCTGAGAAGACTCTCCCCTAGGCTCACATAGATTGTCGCTATCTCATTTCCCGCCTTATCATGTCTCTCTATGATGACAAGTGCCTGTTCAAATGAATCAACAGCCTTGTCAAAATCCCCCAGATCCTGATAGAGCATGGCAACATTGTTGTAATATGTTGCCATCAGTATATCATAAGGACTCACCTGTCCCTGGTATATATCTCTGACCTGCCTGAAATAGGCCAGTGCCTCCAGAAGATTTCCAGCGGCTCTGTTGGTATTTGCCACATTCATCAGCGTTGTTCCGTATGACACAGTATCGTCTATCTCCATCTTCTCCGCCAGCCTTATCACCTGTCTACAGAAATAGAGTGCTTTGTCATACTCCCCTGTAGACCGGTGAAAGCTGATAAGTTCATTGTATATGGCCTGCATGGTTTCACGATCTCCGTCATACTCAGCCTCGCTCAGTGCCTGCGTCAGATAACGCTCAACCTCAGATATTCTGTTTTCTGCAAACAGCTTGTCCAGTCTGCCAAATATTTCATTGATGTTCATCCGGTCTTCCTCCGCTAAATAACGACCTCATTTGTCCATCATAACACAACGAGATTTGCCTTGTCTATATTGCCTGCTTCAAAGTTAACCGCATTGTCGAGGGTTGTCCTGCTTATCGCCTCCAACGCCTCCTCCGTCAGGAAGCCCTGGTGTGAAGTCACTATTACATTTGGGAAAGAGAGAAGCCTTGCTGTTATGGATGTCTCCAGGATATCATCTTCCCGGTTCTCAAATACATTTCCTGTCTCTTCCTCGTACACATCAAGTCCCACGCCGAAAAATTTTCTACTTCTTATGCCTGCTATCAAATCCTCAGTTTTGATCAACGCCCCTCTAGATGTGTTCACCAATATCACCTTATCCTTCATCTGAGCTATGGTGTCTGCATTCACCAGATGATATGTGTCATCTGTGAGTGGACAGTGCAAGGATATGAGATCGGATACTCTAAAAAGTTCCTGAAGCTCCACATACGTCACAAAGTCCAGCTCCGGGTTTTTATACATATCATAAGCTATGACTTTCATCCCAAATCCATGACATATCCTCGCCATGGCTGCTCCTATCTTGCCAGTTCCAACTATTCCCGCTATCTTACCGTGAAAATTCATCCCCGTAAGTCCAACAAGACTGAAATTGTTCTCGCGAACCTTTATATAGCTCTTGTGCAGCTTTCTGTTCACTGCCATTGCCAGCGCCATGGCATGCTCAGCAACTGCCTCAGGTGAATAACCGGGAACTCTGAGCACCGTCATGCCACATTTTTCTGTGGCGTCAAGATCTACATTGTTGAATCCTGCACATCTCATGAGTATGAGTTTTACGCCGACCTCGCTCAGCGCATTTACAACAGCTGCGCTCACATCCGAGCTCACAAATGCGCATATAGCCTCATATCCTCTTGCCAGTCTTGCTGTTCTCACCGAGAGATCTGCCTCCACATAATCTATGCAAAGCTGTGGGTATCCACCTTTTATGGCATCAAATGAATCTCTGTCATACTTTTTTGTATCGTAAAATAAAATATTCATAAGCTTTTGTCTCCTCATCATAATTATCGCGATTTTCATTTGTAGTATACCACTTTTACTTCCTGTTTATCAGAAAATCTATTTTATCAAAAACCTCATTAAAAAAGGACGTACAGAATCATCTGATCCCGCACGTCCCGATCTGTGTCCATTTTCTTTGAAAGTACGTTACACTGAACCGTGATGACCGCCTCCCGACAATATTGCCGTGAGTCCCTGTGTCGGCACACCCACATTGTCGTCATAGAACACATTCGGCAGGGTAAGTGTCGCCTCGTAGATCTTTCCCTTTCTACATGTCACAAACGATCCGTTCATCTCCTCTGCCATCTTCTGGCATGTCAATGTTCCAATGTGTGTGCTCTCTGCCCTGGCACTCTCAACACTTATATAATTCCTAAAAAATATCCTTACTCTGCGGACATCAACATATACTCTAACATCTATCGGCTTAGTTTTGTCTGAATATTTCCGTATATTGGTAAATACATTGTCGGTTATCCTCTTCATCCCCTGTACATCCACCGATATCTCCGCTTCCCTATCTGATATGTCGACATTGAACTGGTATCCATTCTCTCCGAGAAGTACCATGTACTCTCCAAGCATCTGATTGAGGAACGGTCCCGCCTGGAATGTCTCCATATTAAGCTCATCACTGCTCTTGGAATATACATAGAAATATCTGAACATTTTATCGGACATCATCCTGAGCTGTTCTGCCTTCTCCGAACTTATCCTGATGTACTCATCAAGTTCCTCCTGGGAGGAGTATTCCTTATTCTTCATAAGCTCAAGATATCCCGCCATGACCGTGAGCGGGGTTCTGATGTCATGCGCCATGGCCGTTACCAAATCACTGTTTGCCTGCCATGCCTCTTTCTCTCTGCTCAGCTGTTCTATGATGGTTGCTCTCATAGTGTCTATATTCTCCGCAAGCAGACATATCTCATCCTGTCCCTTTATCGTAATAGGTCCATTGATGTCCACATTCTTTATATCCATGACCTGATTGGTAAGTTTCCTGAGTCTTCTTATCTCTCTTCCAAAATAATATATTATTATCCCTATAAACAGCATACTGCAGAGCACAAATATCGCTACCCTACCGACTTCCTTCAACGTGTCATCCGAATAATCTACTATGCACACATCGAATACTCCATCCCTGAACAGAACTGGGTAGAAATCATAATCCGCTTCCTGCCCCCCGGTATCCTCCGCATATTCCGATGTCTCCGGCTTCTCCATTACTGCAGTACCGCCGCTCGCTCCATTTGTCGCATTGCTCTGTTTCTTTGTAACACCGCTATTTTTGTTTGTTGTTGTGCTGTTGCCATTGTTCTGTCTTCTGATCTTCCTTATGGTACCTTGATTGTCCTGGATCAGGATTACCATCTCTCCCGTAGCAGAATTGGTAATCACGTACTTGTATGCACCACGCTTTTCTATCATCCACTGGGAATCAAACACTATATCATCATTGTTGTATATCAGTATATATACATTTTTATGCTTTCCCTGCCACGCCCTGAGCGCCCTGGAATCAGATGCCTTCATAGAATGACTGTTCACATAGGCGGCAAAGCTCTGGATCTGCTGCATAGAACGCTGCTGTACATTTGCATCACTCATGTAGACATTTGCCACATACGTGTCCAGTGCAAGCATCCCTGCAAAGAATGATATCACCGCCGTCAGAAGTCCCAGCACAACAACTATGAACATCTTGACCTTGAGCGTACGTCTGAATGTCTTATTCATATCAGTCTACCTGATATCCCTTTCCATATATGGTCCTTATGATCTCAGGCTGTGCGGAATTATCCTCTATCTTCTGTCTAAGTCTCAATATGTGCACCATGACCGTGTTGGATGATGATGGAAGATACTTCTCCTGCCATATATTCTCGTACAGTGCCTCCAGTGACCATGGCTTCCCCCTGTGCTCAACAAGGAAGAACAAGAGCGCATACTCCTTGTCGGTGAGTTTTACGATCTCACCATTTTTAGTCACTATACGCTTAAATGAATCTATGCTTATGTTGCCCACTGTTATGTTCTTGGCGTCGACCTCTGACTTGCCGCGATACACTCTGTATCTCCTTATAAGGGCATTTACCTTTCTGTTGAAATCATTCTGGGTAAATGGCTTTGGCAGGAAATCATCTCCACCCACAACATACGCCTCATTTTGATCCGGTTCCTTTGTCTTTGCTGTGAGGAACAGTACCGGCACGGAAGAGAACTCCCTTATCTGCTCACACGCCTCAGTTCCAGACAGCTTTGGCATCATGATGTCCATGACTATGAGATCTATATCACTGTTGGCTCTGACTGTCTCCACCGCCTCAACTCCGTCTGCCGCCTCAACGACCTCATATCCGAGTCTCTTCAGATATATGTTGAGCAAAGTCCTTATATCCTGCTCATCATCCACCACGAGAACCTTTATTGATTCGTTCTCATTCATATTTTCTACTGTATTTTCCATATTCATGCTCCTTCGTCAAATATACACATTCATATCTATGCCGGCGCAGTAAGCACTGCACCAAAACTGTGTACATTATAACAAATAATCGTCTGTTGATTACATCTATTTAATCTTGTTAAGGAATTTTAAGCAAAACAAAGCCCTCTTACCTGTTGTGATAAGAGGACCTCGCCTTTTCTTTATAAAATGATTGGAAGAGCTATAGTTAGGTGTGTCTAACTATCTACGAGTATATCCAAATTATACCTGTGTGTCAATACATTCAGGGATGTGTATAGTGATAACATTTATCATTTCGCCCTAACTCACTCTCCGCGCTGCAATTTTACGTTTAACATATCTGACTGCTCCCATTATCATATCCCTGTACACTCCCGGATTGAATATGAGCAGCAGTGGGAAAAGTTCAAGTCTTCCCGCAAGCATGTCAAACATCAATACATATTTGCTAAATCCCGTCAACATCCCAAAGTTCTGTGTTGGTCCAACCTGTGAAAGACCCGGACCTATGTTGTTGAGACAGGCTGCCACAGCTGTAAAGTTCGTCACCAGATCTCTTCCCTCAAATGACACCAGAAAAACAGATATAGTAAATATACCCATAAGTGTTATAAAGTACACATTTACAGCCCTCACGACCTCATGCTCCACCGGTTTTCCATCCATCTTGATCTTCTTGATATTCTTCGGGTGGAAATACGAGCTGAGCTCCTTTACAACCGTCTTGAACATTATGATAAGTCTTGACACCTTCATACCGCCACCTGTACTTCCGGCACAGGCTCCTATGAACATCAGTATCACGAGCACAGTCTTACATGTCTGCGTCCACTGATCAAAGTCTGCTGATGCATATCCCGTTGTGGTTATGATAGATGCAACCTGAAACGATGCATGTCTCAGCGCATCCCAGGCATTTGACATGGTCTGCATAAGGTTGACAAATATTATTCCGATAGCTCCAAGGATTATCAGGAAGTATGTTCTTACCTCCTCCATGGACAGAGCCTTTCTAACATTTCTATATAGTATATAATAATAGAAGTTAAAATTCACGCCAAACAGCATCATGAATATTGTTACTACCCACTGTATGTAAGGCGAGAAACTTGTAAAACTGTCGTTCTTGATACCAAAGCCACCGGTTCCAGCCGTTCCAAAAGCTGTACAGAATGCATCAAACAGGCTCATTCGTCCAAACAGTAAAAGAACCACCTCAAGAAGCGTCATGGCAAAATATATTGCATAGAGTATGCGCGCAGTGTGCTTAAGTCTTGGCACGAGCTTACCCACCGATGGGCCAGGGCTCTCCGCTTTCATAAGATTCATATTTGATCCTGATGCGCTGTTCATAGGAATGATTGCCAACAGGAATACCAGGACTCCCATTCCACCTATCCAATGCGTAAAGCATCTCCAGAGCATCATTCCGTGTGACATCGCCTCAACATCGCTCAGGATACTTGCTCCTGTGGTTGTAAGTCCAGACACCGTCTCAAAAAGTGCATTTGTAAATGATGGGATCTCCCCAGATATTACAAATGGCATACAGCCAAATATACTGAGCAGTACCCAGCTAAATGCCGTAGCTATGCACCCCTCTTTCAGATATATAGTCTGATTCGATGGTTTTCTTATAGTCATAAGTGTACCCACTATCACACAGGCAAGGATGACCACAAGAAAGGCAAACCCTTCATGCTCCTGATATATAAGAGACGTGATACATGGTATGATCATCAATATTCCCTCGAGTCTCACGACCTGCCCGAGTATGTATATGATCATGGAATTATTCATAGCGCGCCTCCTAAGCCAGTATATCTCTTATATCTGTAAATCCCGTCTCCGTTGTAACTATCATGGCTGTATCTCCAATCTGTATGGAATCTTGTCCTGTAGGAAGAAGTATTGAACCATTTCTATTTATAAACGCGATAAGCAGATTCTTCTTGAGTTTTAGATCCTTGAGTGGAATATCCGTCACCTCAGACTTCACATCGACCCTGAATTCTATCGCCTCTGCCCGCGAATCAAACATGTGATAAAGAGTCTCTATATTGTTGCTGTTAGAGTTCTGCTTTGCCCTGACGTATGCAACTATCGACTCTGCTGTGATACTGCACGGATAAACAACACTGCCAAGATCCAGACTGTTTATAACCTCGCGGAAATTGCTTCTGTTTATCTTGGTTATCGTCTTTGCATTTGAGTGCTTTCTCGCGTGCAGAGTGAGAAGGATATTCTCCTCATCTATTCCTGTCAGCGATACAAATGATTCGGTCTCGGCAAGTCCCTCCTCATTCAATATCTCCTGATCCGTTCCATCACCGTTTATGATGATAGCTTTTGGTAAAAGCACAGAGAGCTCCTCGCATCGTTTCTTGCTCTCCTCAATGATCTTGACAGATATTCCCATGTTGACAAGCTGTCCCGCCAGATAGTAAGCGACATTGCCGCCTCCTATTATCATGGTATCCTTGACTCTGGCAGTCTTAAAGCCTATATGCTCCATGAATTTTCTGGACATAGGTCTTGTTCCGACACATGACATTATGTCCCCTGCCTTGAGCACAAAATCTCCAGAAGGTATGTAAAACTCTCCTGCTCTCTCAACCGCCGCTATAAGTATATTGATAGGTTTCTGTTTATTCGCAAGATCCTTACCCAGATCAGCTATGCTCTTGTTGTCAAGGACATTCTTCTCCGGTATCTTGATCCTTGTCATCTCCGCCTGTCCATGTGCAAATGAATTGATCTCAAGTGCTGTCGGCAAATAGAGGACTCTAGACACCTCTATCGCGGTCTCAAGCTCAGGGTTGATGATCATAGTGAGTCCAAGCTTTTCCCTAAGATAACTTGCCTCCTTGCTGTAGTCCGGATCTCGAAGCCTTGCTATGGTTGCACAGTCTCCAACCTGCTTTGCTATAGTGCAGCACAGGATGTTGAGTTCATCCGATGACGTCACCGCAGCAATAAGATCCGCATTCTGTATTCCGGCTTCCAGCTGTACGCTGTGATTAGCCCCATTTCCGACAACCCCCATCACATCATACTGATTGGAATATGTCGCTACCTTCTGCGGATCCTTATCTATGATCGTTATGTCATGACCTTCATTCGCCAGCTGTTTAAGGATCGCAACGCCAACCTTGCCACAGCCAACTATTATTATTTTCAGTCCCGTCTTCTTGCTTGATTTACTACCAAACACAGGTCTATCCTCCTTGAATATCTTCATATAACTAAGCAAAGTATAACATGAAGATTTTAAAAATCAACCATCGCAGCTTTTCTTTACTGAAACCTTATACGAACATCCTTATTATGCAGCAGACCAGAACAAATATCACAAATGCAATGCCCACTATCATATTCGTTTTCTTACTGAAACCACGCGTAGGCTTCTTATATATACCATCGTCATTTTTATCTTTTTTGCTCTTTCCCATCTGTTCCTCCTCTCTGCCTCGCAAGACTCATCAGTCTCTTTATAAGCAGATTTACATTTGTGTGGCGTTTCAGCGAATTCTCCCCGCTCCTTATGAAATCCCAGGACTCATCATAGGACATATCCGTAGTCTCCGTCTCATTCTCAAAGAAAAACTTCTCCAAAGATCCGGACTCCTCATGAGCTATAGAAAATTCAAGAGCCTTTCTGGTCTTGTCATGCTCATTGAAATTGGCATCTCCATGCAGAAAATGATCCAGATTACAGGAAAAATAATACGCCGAATATTTTACCTTCTTACTTCCAATCTTGATGGATGTAAGCGATGTGAGCACATCCAGATTGTCACTCTTTCTGTGATTTCTCTCCACGACATGAGCCGGAATACCCGTCACTATGTAATCCGGATAGTATACCGGATCATCTGTCTCATTGCCGCTGGCCGCCACCAGCACCACCCCCCGGGAGGCGGCATAGGCCACCGCCTCCCGCAGGATCTCCGAATCCGTGGCGCTGCCCAGGCTCAAGTTGAGCACCCGACAGTCGTATTCGTCCA
>OKSA01002861.1_pt1 | contig 13467 bp, 14 predicted proteins | sample 1601181 | NCBI WGS metagenome assembly OKSA01 (sample SAMEA3541538, study PRJEB24748) | human gut metagenome | biome: human gut; feature: human-associated habitat; material: faeces | place: China | collected 2012
TCGGGCACGTGCTGGTGCAGGGCGTGGATCCGATCCTGATGACCGAAGCGCGCTGGGCGCTGACGGCGCTGCTGCTGGGCCTGCTCTACCGTAGCCTGTGGCTGCTGGGGAGCGTTGGTATCCGCCCACAAGGGGGCGCCGCAATGCTCGCAAACAGAATTTCCACTGGCTGTTTCTTTACCACACTGAGGACAGAACATAATTAAGTACCTCCAAACTAATTTAATTTATCAATCATCAGTAAATTCCAAACTCCTTACTGATGCTTTAGACATGCTTTGGTTTTTACCGGCCAACCGCGCCGATGCGTACCATTAGGAAAAGAGCTTAAAGGGCTTCCACGATTTCCTTGGTGTCTCTGGCAATCACCAACTCCTCATTGGTTGGTATGACATACACCTTTACCTTAGAATCCGGCGTAGAGATCAGGCCCTCTTTCCCACGGATCATTTCCTCATTCAGCTGCGGGTCGATCTTAACGCCCAAATAGGTCAGGCCGTCGCCGATCACCTGGCGGTGATGAGCCTGGTTTTCTCCCAGGCCCGCGGTGAATACGATCACGTCGCAGCCGTTCAGAGCCGCGGCATAGGCGCCGATAAATTTCGTGATCTCGTATTCCAGCATCTCGTGAGCCAAAATCGCTCTGGGATTTCCCTCCCGGGCGGCTTTCGTCACATCGCGGTCGTCGCTGGAAACGCCGGAAATGCCCAGCATACCAGATTTTTTATTCAGCATCTCGCTCATATCGTGAGGCGTAATATTTTCCTTTTCCATGACAAAGGTTACCACAGAGGGATCCAGGGTACCGGTGCGGCTGCCCATCATGAAACCGTCCAAGGGAGTCAGTCCCATACTGGTGTCGATCACCTTTCCATCCTGGATTGCCGAAATGGAGGAACCGTTGCCCAAATGGCAGGTAATCATCTTCAGGTCCTTCAAATCCTGGCCCATCAGTTCCGCACAGCGGTGGCTGACATAGCGGTGAGAGGTTCCGTGGAAGCCGTAACGGCGAACCGCATACTTTTCATAATATTCATAAGGAATGGGATACATGTATGCTTTTGGCGGCATGGTGGAATGGAAAGCCGTATCGAATACAACAACCTCGGGCACAGACTTGCCGAACACCTCGATGCAGGCCCGGATGCCCTGGACGTGCGCTTTATTATGTAAAGGAGCCAAGGGAATCAGGCTTTCAATGCCCTCTATAACCTTATCGTCTACCAGAACAGACTTGCTGAACAGCGCGCCGCCCTGTACGATGCGGTGGCCTACCGCGGAAACCTCGTCCAAAGACTTAAGCACTCCCACCTCGGGATCGATCAAAGCGTTTTTCACCTGAGTAAAGGCGGCGGTATGATCCGGCATAGAAACCGTGACATGCTTTTCCCGGCCGTCGTTGGTCTTATGGGTAAAAATACCGTCCTCCATTCCGATTCTCTCACAATTTCCCTTTGCCAGAACGGATTCGTCATCCATGTCGATGAGCTGGTACTTCAGGGATGAGCTGCCAGCATTGATTACCAGAATCTTCAAAACATTTCCTCCTAAAACCCTATTTGATGTTAAATTGAAGTTTTATCCAAAGGCTGCTTGCAAACCTTAAAAACTTACAGTAATATAATAATACATTACAGAAATGATTTCAAGGACAATCCCTTGGAAAAACGCGACTTTTCCAACTTTTTGGCGATAAGCGGAAACGATTTTAAAAATGTGAAGGCGTATTTTTATGATTCATAATGATAATACTTCCAAGGTTGCGGCGGTGATCTGCGAATATAACCCGTTTCATGCCGGGCATGCCTATCACCTGGCCCAAACCCGTTCCCTAGGCGCCACCCATATTGTGGCCATTATGAGCGGCAGCTTTGTCCAGCGGGGCGAACCGGCTATGTTTTCCAAATGGTCCAGAGCCAAATGCGCCCTGGCCTGCGGCGCGGATTTAGTGCTGGAGCTGCCCCTTCCCTGGTGCATGTCCAGTGCGGAAGGCTTTGCAAGAGGCGGTGTAGCCCTGGCTCACGGGCTGGGCTGTGTGGATCTGCTCAGCTTCGGCAGCGAGCTAGGGGAAACCTCTCCTTTGCTCCAGGCCGCTGAGGCCGCTGTCTCTCCGTTGATTCAGGAAAAAATCCGGCTTCTGCTTTCAGAGGGATTTTCTTATCCCTCGGCCAGAGAGAAAGCAATTGAGGCTCATTTTGGCTCAGACATTTCCCGGCTGTTTCAGGAACCCAACAATATTCTAGCAATCGAATACTGTAAAGCTCTGACCCTGCTTTCCTCCCCAATTCAGCCAATTACAATCTCAAGGGCCGGCGCTTCTCACGATGCATCCGAGCCTTCGAGGGGTTCCGGCGGCTTTGCCAGCGCTTCCTATCTGCGCGCCCGCCTGTTAAGAAAGGATTATGATGGCGTAAAGAGTTTTATTCCGGAGTCTGTGCTTACGATTCTTCTGGAGGAAATTCAGACCGGAAGGGCTCCTTGCTCTTTAGCCGCACTGGAGCGGCCTATTTTGGCGGCTCTACGCAATCTTTCCCCCGAGGAACTGGCGAAACTGCCTGACGTTTCAGAAGGATTAGAGTATCGAATCGCTTCAGCGGTAAGGAAAACGACATCCTTAGACCAATTATTTGCAGAAATTAAGACAAAACGGTATACACACGCCAGAATTCGGCGTATAATAGTATCGGCATTTTTACAAATGACCTGTGATTATAATTCACAGATTCCTCCCTACCTTCGGGTTTTGGGCTGGAATGATAAGGGTACCGAAATTTTAAGAACCGCCCGCCGCACCGCTTCACTGCCAATCGTCATGCGCGGCGGCGATTTAAAAAAATTGGCAGAAGGCGCTTTGACTATTGCCCAGCTGGGGAGCCGGGCCGAGGATCTTTACTCGCTGTCTTCTCCTGAGATCCAGCCTTGCGGGTTGGATTTTACCAGCAGTGCCGCCAGGCAGCGTTCTTAGCGCCAGACTCAAAAAGGAGTGATTTCCATGGCATGTGAAATCAAGGAATTGGAATTTGAGAATTACGGCAACTGCCTTTCTGTCAGTAACGGCATGATTGAGGCAGTCGTCACCATCGACGTAGGTCCCCGTATTATTTATTTCGGCTTCATCGGCGGAGAAAATGTCCTTTACAACGATCTGAACCGGGAATACCGCCGCGCCGAACCAATTCTACAGGAACACTACGGAGAAAACGCCCAATATTTTGCTTACGGAGGCCACCGCCTCTGGACAAGTCCTGAAAGAATGCCTGAATCCTACTACCCGGATAATAAGCCTGTGATTTACGCCATTCTGCCTGAGAGCGTGTCCTTTACCCAGCCTCCGCAGGAGGAAAACGGCCTTGCCCTCACGATGGAAATCATGATGTCCGACAATGCCAAGGATATGATGGTAGTTCACTCCGCGCAAAATTTAGTAAAGGATTCTATGCTGGAGGGCCTTTCCGGCTGCACGATGCTCCGTCCTGGCGGAACCCTGATCATTCCTCAGAATTCAACCGAGGAAAGCCCATATATTCCCAACAGAAGCTATGCCTTTTGGCCCTATACCCGAGTCAGCGACAGCCGGATCGATTTTAGGGAAAAATATATCACTGTTCGGCAGAATCCCACTTTTTCTAATCCTTTCCGTATGGGCACCAACAACTATTCCAACTGGGCCGCCTACTTGAATCAGGGACTCCTTTTTGTGAAGCATTACGTCCACAATAAAAGCGCCCGGTATCCTGATTTTAATTCCTCCTTTGAGGTCTATACCGATGATAAAATGCTGGAAATCAAAACTTTAAGCCCGCTTTACCGTATGGAGCCCAAGGAAACGATCCGCCATGTAGAAAACTGGTCTCTCAGCAAGGCGCCGGGAGCGTACGACCTCTCCACAGACGAAGGCATCGACGCAATGCTCGATTCTCTCTGATGTCAGCCTTCTTTTCACTTTTCTGGGTCAGCACGCAGCTTTGACAAGCGCATAAGGCTCCGATAAAATAACGCAAAAAACACCCAACGCTGAAACTAGGCGCTGGGTGTTTCCTTTTCTCTATAGGTTTTATGCCTGACAGATTCCTTAAAATATCTTTACAAGCAGATAATTCCCGAATACCAGATAACATTCCTCAGAGAGTGCCGAAAATACGGTCTCCCGCGTCGCCAAGGCCGGGAACAATGTAGCCATGGTCGTTAAGGTGCTCATCCATCGCCGCGCAGTAAACCGGCACATCCGGATGGGCCTCGGTAAAGGCTTTCATCCCTTCGGGAGCGGCGATAATGCACATAAATTTGATGCTCTTGGGATGGCTGCGCTTAATAATCCCGATGGCATCGATCGCGGAGCCGCCGGTAGCCAGCATCGGATCCAGGACGATCACATCCCGTTCGGTAATATCGCTGGGCAGCTTGCTGTAATACTCCACCGGCTTCAAGGTTTTCGGGTCCCGGTAAAGGCCGATATGACCTACCTTTGCCGCGGGCACCAAAGCCAATACGCCGTCCACCATGCCTAAGCCCGCCCGCAGAATCGGGATAAAGGCCATTTTGCGACCGGCAATTACCTTTGTGGTGGCCGGACCAATGGGAGTTTCAATCCGCGCATCCTCCAGAGGTAAATCCCTGGTGGCCTCATAGCACATCAGCATACCGATTTCGCTGACCAGCTCCCGAAATTCCTTGGATCCGGTATCCTTGCTCCTGAGGAACGTAAGCTTGTGCTGAATGAGAGGATGGTCCATGACAAATACCTGGTTTTCCATTTTTCAACGCCTCCTACAATTTTTCTCCGTTCTCAATGGCGGCGATCTGCTGAATCCGCTCTAAATGCCTGCCGCCCTCAAAGGGAGTATTTAAAAAGATATCCGCAAGCTTCACCGCGGTTTTCTCGTCGATCACACGGCCGCCCATCGCCAGAATATTTGCATCGTTATGGCGCCTGGTCATTTCCGCGCAGAATTCATTGGTACACACTGCCGCGCGAATACCTTTCACCTTATTGGCCGCGATGGAGATTCCGATCCCCGTGCCGCAGCAAAGCACGCCCTTTTCACATTCCCCTGATACAATAGACTGGGCCACCCGGTAAGCGTAAGGTCCGTAATTCACCGATTCCTCGCTGTCGGTTCCGAAATCCTTATATGGGATTCCCTTTTCTTCTAAATAAGCCTTTACCGCTTCTTTCAAACGGTAACCGCCATGGTCCGCTCCTAACGCGATCATTGTTGACTCGCTCCTTTCCGTTTGTTCAGCTCTCTGGTAGCCTGCGGCAGCCTTAGATACACCGGCATCAGCTCCGACGCTGTTAACAGCAGTCCATTTTCCGCCTTTCTTAAGGCCGCAAAAGCTACGTTCGACGCTTTTTGATATCGTAACAGCTCTGGCGCAAGCCTAGCCTCCAGTCTCCCCTGGAGCCTGTCAAAGCACAGTCTGGCGCCGTCGCCGGCAAATACAATTTTCTTTTCCCGGTATGCCGGGGTCTCCGCCAGTTCAGTAAACAGATCTTCTATTGAAAGCGCCCTGTCCTGGCAAAGGCGGGTGACCTCACCGCTTTCGCAGTCGAACAGTGCGTTGTATACCTGATTGCACCGGGCATCCATCACCGCGCACACCAGCGCCTCCTGCCCCCGGTAATTCTCCCCGATCGCTTCCAGGGTGGAAACCGCCGCGCAAGGCTTTGAGGCGGCCATTGCCATTCCCTTTACCGCCGCCACGCCGATCCGGATCCCGGTAAATGAACCTGGGCCGGCGGAAACAGCAAACACATCCACCTGTTCCAGAGGAACCCTGGTGTTCTGAAGCAGCGCCTCCGCCATGGGCATCAGCGTCTCACTGTGGGTCAGCTGGGTATGAATATAAAACTCTCCCAACAGCACACCGCCGTCGATCAAAGCGGCGGAGGCCGATTTTGCGGAGGATTCTATCGCAAATATTTTCATAAGCCATTGATTCCTTCTATGGTAATAAGCCGGTCTGTGTCTGTCCCGCCCCGCTGGAGCTCTACCTGAATAGAATCCTCCGGCAAGGCCTCCTGAATGTTTTCGCTCCATTCGACGGCCAGCACGGCGCCGGTATCCAAATAATCGAAAAAGCCGGTGGAGTAAAGGTCTTCCCAGGTCGTCACCCGATACATATCGAAATGGTACAGGGTCAGACGGCCGTGATACTCATTCACCAAAGCAAAGGTCGGACTGGACACCCCTTCCTCCACTCCAAGGCCCCTTGCCAAGCCGCGGACAAAATTGGTCTTTCCCATTCCCAGGCCACCGTAAAGGGCAATCACTTCACCGCCTGACAACTGGGCCGCCAGCTTTTCCCCTATCAGCTCGGTTTGGGCCGGAGAACGGCTTTCCACACAAATTTTTCCGCTCATCAGAACAGCCCTTCAATCACGCCGTCAGCGGTAACGTCAATTTTCTCCGCCGCCGGCACCTTCGGAAGACCGGGCATGGTCATGATGTCTCCAGTATAAATCACTACAAAGCCGGCACCGTTGGAAAGCTTCATATCCCTGACGGTAATCTGGAAGCCCTTCGGCCTGCCAAGCAAGGCGGGATTATCGGACAGAGAATACTGGGTCTTCGCAACGCAAACGGGAAGCCTGTCGCCGCCCAGCGCCTGGATTTCCTTCAAAGCCTTTTGCGCGGCAGCCGTATAAGTCACCCCATCGGCACCATAAATTTCTTTTGCCAGGGTCTCTACCTTTTCCGCAATCGTGAGCTGGCCGCTATAAATCGGTGTAAAGTTAGACGGCTTTTCACAGGCCGCGACCACCTTTTGAGCCAAAGCCTTGCCGCCCTCTCCGCCTTTGGCGAACACCTCCGTCATGGCGAAATCCGCACCGCAGTCAGCGCAGGTCTTTTCGATGAGCTGAAGCTCCCGGTCGCTGTCGGACAAAAAGCGATTGATAGCAACTACCACAGGGACCTGATATTTTCTCATATTTTCAATGTGAGCCTTCAAGTTAGCAACGCCCTTTTCCAGCGCCTCCAGGTTTTCAGCGCTCAGCTCTGCCTTCGGCACGCCGCCGTTGTATTTCAAGGCCCGAACAGTGGCGACCAGAACAACCGCCGAGGGCTTTAAACCGGACAGCCGGCACTTGATGTCGAAAAACTTCTCCGCTCCTAAATCGGAGCCGAAGCCCGCTTCCGTAATGCAGTAATCCGCCAGCTTCAGCGCAAGCCTCGTCGCGCGCACGGAATTGCAGCCATGAGCAATATTGGCGAACGGACCGCCGTGCATAATGGCCGGGGTTCCCTCCAGGGTTTGCACAAGATTGGGCATGACAGCATCCTTCATCAGCGCCGTCATAGCTCCCTCCGCTTTCAGATCCTTAGCGTAAACCGGTTCACCGGAATAGGTATAAGCCACCAGGATTTCCCCAAAACGGCGCTTTAAATCCATGAGATCACTTGCCAAGCAGAGAATCGCCATGATCTCCGTTGCCACGGTGATGACAAAGCCATCCTCTCTGGGAACGCCGTTGATCCTGCCGCCCAAGCCGGCTACGATATTTCTCAGCTCACGGTCGTTCATATCCAGGCAGCGCTTAATCAGGATCCTTCTGGGGTCGATATTCAAGGAATTTCCCTGGTGGATGTGATTGTCCAGCAAAGCGCACAGAAGATTGTTCGCGGCGGTAATGGCGTGCATATCGCCGGTAAAGTGAAGATTGATATCCTCCATCGGGAGCACCTGAGAATAACCGCCTCCCGCGGCGCCTCCCTTGACACCGAACACCGGACCCAGTGAAGGTTCTCTTAAAGCGATAACCGCTTTCTTTCCGATTTTCGCCATAGCCTGTCCCAAACCGGTGGTGACGGTGGTTTTTCCCTCGCCTGCCGGCGTCGGATTAATAGCGGTTACTAAAACTAGCCTTCCGTCCTTCCGATCCTTTACCCGTTGGAAAAGCTTGTCGTTAACCTTGGCTTTGTAACGGCCGTAGGGCTCCAGCTCCTCTTCCTCAATACCCAGCTCCTGGGCGATCTTTGTTATTGGTTTCAAGACCGCCTGCTGCGCAATTTGAATATCGCTTAACATAGTCCCAATCTCCTCACTCGAAATCATTCTCAAAAAATTATATCATAAATTTCTCGTAAAAAAAAGCGGAAACCATCGGTTTCTTGTTTTTTCTTGGTTTCTTTGAAAAAACAACCGGTTTTCAGCGTAAACCGGCAGATTTTAGAATTTGTTAAAAGTATTTTACTTGAACTTGCTTCTGAGAAATACTATAATGAAACAAATATCTATCTTCGTTCATGATTGATCTCTTTTGAGGTAAAATAAAATGTCCCCCTAAAACTGGAGGTTTTCTATGAAAAAATTTTTAGGCGCGGTCGGCGGTTTTTTCAAGCGCACCGATTACATTTTCTGGATTTTAACCATCGCCGCGTCTGTCTACGGCTTTGCCCTGATCAACTCGGTTTCCCGGTCCGCCGACTCGGAAAAGGGCTTTTTGGCTACCCAAATATTAGCGGTAGGTCTGGGCTATATCTGCGCCGTTGTGATTTCCCTGATGGATTACAATGTGGTGTGTAAATTTTGGTATGTTTTCGCCGCGGTTGGGGTTTTGGCGCTGGTCTACACTTCCATCTTTGGAATCCAAGTTGCGGGCACCGACGACAAGGCTTGGATCCGCATCGCCGGCAGAACCTTTCAAACGTCAGAGCTGGTAAAAATCTTCTTTATCGTCACCTTCGCCAAGCACTTGGCCGTACTGAAGGAACGAAACAAGCTGAAAACCTTTTTAGGGGTTATGACGCTGTGCCTCCACGCGCTGGTTCCCATTGGATTAATCCATTTTATGGGCGACGACGGCACCGCCTTGGTGTTTGGCTTTATGTTCCTGATTATGACCTTTGTAGCCGGCGTTCAGCTTAGATACTATTTAGCTTTAATCATTTGCGCCGGATTCTGTGTTCCAATTATATGGTACAAAGTATTGCACGAGGAACAAAGGACACGCTTTTTGACTCTGTTTAATTTGGAATCCGATCCCAACGGTTTCGGCTACCAGCAGCTCCAAGGAAAAATTTCTATCGCATCCGGTGAAATGTATGGCCGGGGCTACTATGAAGGCCCCCGGGTGGCGGCAGGGTCGGTTCCCTATCAGGAAAATGATTTTATTTTCTCTGTAGCCGGAGAAGAGCTGGGCTTTATCGGGTGCGTCGTCCTGCTGGGACTGCTTTTGCTGCTGATGCTCCGCTGCGTCATGAACGCTCTTTCCGCCAAGGATGACCTGGGTAAATTCCTTTGTTTTGGCTTTTTCGCTATGCTGGCGGTTCAGACCGTCATCAACGTAGGCATGTGCCTGGGTCTGCTCCCGGTAATCGGCATTACTCTTCCCTTTTTCAGCTCAGGAGGCTCCTCCGTGGCGTGTCTGTACCTTGGCGTCGGAATTGTGGAAAGCGTTTATATGCATCGGCATAACATTGAAAAGGAAATCGACTTCAGCCATCTTCATGCCGCGCAGGCAGGCGCGCAGCAATAGAGGACTTCTTCGTTCCTTGTCAAATCTATTGAGTAAATCACTGTATACTGTAACCAATAAAAAAGCCTTTGACGCTTCTGTCTGATAGCGTCAAAGGCTTTTTTATTATGGTTAAATGCAGCTATAACCGCCGTCTACAATCAACTCGCTGCCGGTTGTATAGCCGGACGCGCCGCTGGCAAAATACAACACTGCGGAAACCATTTCCTCTGGCTCCGCCATACGCTTCATAGGGGTCATTCGTAGCCACACATCCATCATATCCTTAGGAGTTCTTTTATTGGGCTCTGTGCCGATGTATCCGGGGCTTAAGCAATTGACACGGATTCCATATTCGGCAAACTCCACTGCCAGGGATTTGGTCATATGGATAATTCCCGCTTTGGAGGCGTTATAGGAGCACTGCCACTGGGGAATATTCACCACGCTGCCGGACATGGAAGCCATATTGATGATGCTGCCCTTGATTCCACGCTCCACCATAATCCTGGCCGCTTCCCGAGCGACAATAAACTCGCCGGTTAGGTTGACATCCACCACCTTTCGAAATTCCTCGACAGTGACCTCTAAGGAGGATTTATGATCGCCGATCGCGGCGTTGTTAAATACGATATCCAGTGAACCCCAACGATCTAAAATTTGAGCGTATGCAGCCTTCACCTGATCCTCCACGGAAACATCCGTCACAATCGATACAGCCTCTCCGCCCTCCTTTTTGATCAGGCTTACGGTTTCATCTGCGCCGGAACGGCACAAAACAGCTACCTTCGCTCCTGCTTTAGCCAGCCCTTGGGCCACTACCTTTCCGGTTCCTCTAGCGCCGCCTGTAACAACGGCTACTTTTCCTTTTAATCCGAATAAATCTTCCAGGTACATGAAAAACAGTCCTCCTAACGACAATCTTCGGCGTTTATTTAAAACTGGGCTTTTCCCTATCATTGAGATACTACAAATCCATTAGAATGTCAATAGCAGAAAATGAAATCCTACAAATTTTCACGTATTTAAGCAACCGCTGAATTAACCGAAAAAGAAAAAGAGCGCCAAAAATCCGAAAGAATTTTTAGCGCTCTCAATTACAATCATAATGAGCTTATTTAATCATGCTGGCGACTTCATCAGCAAAATTATCGCTTCTCTTCTCCAGCCCCTCGCCCTTTTCATATCTGACAAAGGAAACGATCTCAATTTTGCCGCCCAAATCCTTGCCGATTTTGTCGGTATACTTTGCGACAGTGTAATCGCCATCCTTAACGAAGAGCTGATCCACCAAGCAGTTTTCCTTATAGTATTTGCCCATCTTGCCGTTTACGATCTTTTCAGCGATCTGAGCCGGCTTGCCCTCGTTGATCACCTGCTCGGTGAGAATCTTTCTCTCATGCTCGATCACATCGGCGGGAACGGAGGCTTCGTTAAGATAACTCGGGTTCGCGGCGGCAACCTGCATGCAGATATCCTTGGCATACGCCTTAAATTCCTCTTTCGCGGCAATTTCGGGTGTGGTGTCAAACTTTACCAGCACGCCGATTCTTCCGCCGCCGTGAATATAGGTGGCGACTACGCCTTCGTAACGGACAAAACGACGGATTTTAATGTTTTCGCCGATGGTCAGCACCTTATCCTGCACCAGGGCCTCCACCGTCATATCGGTGCCAGCCGCCTTGCAGGCCAGCAAGGCATCCAAATCAGCAGGATTCTCCTGCATAACAGTATCCGCGCAAATCTTCACAAAGTTCTGGAATTCCGCATTCTTCGCCACAAAATCAGTCTCAGCGTTAACCTCGATCACGACGCCTGCGGTATTATCATCATTGGTGCAGGCGAACGCTACGCCCTCAGCCGCAATTCTGCCGGCCTTCTTGGTAGCGGCGGCAAGACCTTTTTCTCTCAAAAGGTCAATCGCCTTTTCCATATTACCCTCGGCGTCTGTCAGCGCCTTTTTGCAATCCATCATACCGCAGCCGGTCTTCTCTCTTAAAGCCGCTACGTCTTTTGCTGTAAATGCTGCCATTTTTATTTCCTCCAATTTTATAAAATCTCTTTTGTTCCTGCTTTTAAGAAAGGGGTTCAACGGATTGAACCCCTTTTCCCTTTCTCTTATTCAGCCGCCGCTTCTTCGTCGGTCTCGTTCTCCTTGGCCTCGGCATCTTCAGCACCCATCTGGCCTTCGCGGCCTTCGATAATGGCGTTGGCCATAGTGGCGGAAATCAGCTTCACGGCGCGGATCGCGTCGTCGTTTCCAGGAATAACGTAATCAATCTCATCGGGATCGCAGTTGGTATCCACGATAGCTACGATCGGAATTCCCAGCTTCTTGGCTTCCGCAACGGCAATTCTCTCCTTGCGGGGGTCTACAATAAACAGGGCGCCAGGCAGCTTCTTCATATCCTTAATGCCGCCCATGAACTTCTCCAGCTTTTCAATCTCTAATTTTAACTTAATAACTTCTTTCTTCGGCAACAGGTCAAAGGTACCGTCCTCTTCCATCGCGCGGAGCTGACGGAGACGATCGATTCTGTGACGGATGGTGGTGAAGTTGGTCATCATACCGCCCAGCCATCTGGCGTTGACAAAATAAGCGCCGGCGCGTTCGGCCTCTTCTCTCACAGAATCCTGAGCCTGCTTCTTTGTGCCTACAAACAGCACGGATTCCCCGTTTTCGGACAATTCACGAATAAAGTTGTAAGCCTCCTCCAGCTTACGGACAGTTTTCTGCAGGTCGATGATATAGATGCCGTTTCTCTCGGTGAAGATATACTCGGCCATCTTAGGATTCCATCTTCTGGTCTGGTGACCGAAATGGACGCCCGCTTCCAATAACTGCTTCATAGATACAACTGCCATTTGATAAATCCTCCTTGGTTTTAAACCTCCGCTTCACCTTGAATTTCGGCCCAAACCTCTGCGAAAGGCACCAATGAGCCAGACGAAGCGTGTGATTTCGCGACGTTTATTATATCACAACCGGCAGGGAATTGCAAGAAAAAATTCATCGAAGCCGGAAAGGACTTTCTATGTATTTCTGTTGAAAAAGCGGCGTTTTTTCGGCTGCTGCTGAAATTGCTGGTAGCATACCAGAATCGTGTCTTCCCCAATGACCTGGATATCCTCCCATTTGATACAGATGTCGTCGCACCGTCCCAGCAGCCCAAACCACTTCAGCCTGCCATAAATAATAATTGATACCAGCTTGGCAGTCGCCATATCGATCTCCATGTCATCTACGCATCCCAGACAGGTTCCGTCCTTTACGTTGACCACTTGCTTATGCCTTAAATCCACAATTCTGCACCGTGCCATAAAATCCCTCCTTTGTTTCCAGTATATTCACAAAAACACATGGCAATACTCATTTGGAAATGAAAAAGAAATGAGGCGGAATTTGCGTGAACTACAATAAGGTGGAAATCTGCGGTGTAAACACCTCCAAGCTGAAGGTCCTGACAGAAAAGGAAAAGCGCGCCCTCTTGACTCAGATGAAAAACGGAACGCCCCAGGAACAGAAAAAAGCCCGGGAAGAGCTGATCAACGGCAACCTGAGGCTGGTACTGAGCGTTATTCAGCGTTTTACCAACCGGGGCGAAAATCTGGACGACCTTTTCCAGGTAGGGTGCATCGGACTGATTAAAGCCATCGATAATTTTGACATCAGCCAGGACGTCCGCTTCTCCACCTATGGCGTTCCCATGATTATCGGAGAGATCCGCCGCTTTCTCAGGGATAACAATTCCGTCCGGGTCAGCCGTTCCCTAAGGGATACCGCCTATAAAGCCATGCAGGTCAAGGAGCGTCTGACCACACAGAACAACAAGGAGCCCAGCATTGAGGAGATCGCCAAGGAGCTGGAGCTGCCCAAGGAGGATGTGGTTCTGGCCCTGGAGGCTATCGTTGAGCCGGTATCCCTCTATGAGCCGGTATTTTCCGACGGCAACTGTTGAGCCAGCTGAAACGAAAGCGTCGCCCTCGCCGTCTGCAAGCATTTTCAT
>OKSA01002862.1_pt1 | contig 13465 bp, 7 predicted proteins | sample 1601181 | NCBI WGS metagenome assembly OKSA01 (sample SAMEA3541538, study PRJEB24748) | human gut metagenome | biome: human gut; feature: human-associated habitat; material: faeces | place: China | collected 2012
GTTGATGACTGTGAAGCTGTGCCGGACAATTTTACGCTTTGTCAGACAAGAGAAGAAAAAGAATCGGGTTACGAAGTTTCACTCAAGGTAAACCAAACTTGGGGAGATTCATTTAATGGTGAAATAATTATTCAGAATAACACTGACAAACCTATTGAGTCGTGGGAACTGACAGTTGATACTAACTTTACTATTACAGAAATAACCAACAGTTGGGCGGCAACTGTAAAAGAGCTTGAGCCTTACAGCTATATGCTGAAAGGTACGTATACCGGAACTGTATATCCAAATTCAAGTGTTTCTCTTGGACTTCGATAAAGCACACGCGCGGGTCATAGCCATACACCCATGTGCCGATTTCCTCATCATCGCATTGGAACTTCAACGGCTCTTCCTTGATGTTCCAGTTTATGGCATCTTTACTGAACCCTACGTGCAGCCGCATGCGACGGTTAGTATCGTCGCAACGGAATACTCCTGCAAACCCGTCGCCGAAAGGTACTACCGCACTGTTGAAAATACTGTTGGAAGTGGGAAGCAAATCACGCGGAATAATGGGGTTTGCCACACTGCGCCATAATACGTCCTTGCATCCTGCCGGACGTTCTTCCCAAGGAATAATAACTTTGCTACTCATACTCATTTCATTTTCTATGTAATAACACGAAATTAAATCTATCTATAATTACTTATATAATCTGTCACAGGAACCGGGAATGTACGGAAAGCCGGCATCAATCGAAACCACTATCCGGAACACGTCCCGCCAATGTTTTTCCACCGACTATGCGGCCGCTCCGCCTTTTACCTCATCGGCATACGTAAACGGTACGAACCAGGTAATGAGGAATGCCGGAATAGTGGCGAACAGGGTGAAGATGAAGAAATTTTCATACCCCAGAAAATCGCTCACGTATCCGCTGATTGTTCCCGGAAGCATCACACCCAGATTCATGATACCGGAAGCGAAGGCATAGTGCGCCATCTGGTGCTTGCCCGGAGCTACCTGTTGCATCATAAACAGCGAAAGCCCCACAAAGCCGAAGCCGTAACCGAAATACTCCAGCACGATGGCACTGCCAATCAGCATGCCGCTCTCCGGCTGATATATCGCCAACAGGGTATATGCCACAAAAGGCAGGTTAAAGATGCAGCACAGGGAGAACAGCGTTTTCCGCAGTCCGCGGTGCGATATGTAATAACCGGCCAGCAAAGAGCCCAACACAAAGGCGGCAGCTCCGTAAGTGCCGTAATACAACCCTATCTCCTGCTCATTCAGTCCCAAGCCGCCTGCCGAACGTTCCGCCTTCAAGAAAAGGGGAACAATCTTCATGACGAAACCCTCGGCAAGGCGATAGAGAATGATAAAGGCAATATAATACCCTATATGACGTTTCTGAAAAAAATCCCAGATTACGCTCCGCAACTTCTCCAGCGTTTCGCCCGCCGACTTGGTTTCGGCAGCCGCAGCACCGCCCGAAGGCAGCATACGCCAATGGTATATTGCCAGCAATATCATCACGGCAGCCATTACCAGCATTACACACATCCAAGCCTGGACAGTTGCCTCATGACGCACTGCATCCGTGGCACCGGGCACTCCGCCGAAGTATTTCAGCAGCCACCCAGCCAGCCATACCAAACCGCCGGACGCCACAATCTTGGCGATGTTATAGAAAGCTCCCTGCCAGCCGATGTACTTTGCCTGTTCCTGCTTATTCAGCTCGGACATGTACACGCCGTCCGTTGCCACATCGTGCGTAGCGCCGCTGAAAGCGATAACCGCCAGCAAAAAAATGGAAAGAGCAAAAAAGAACGGAAGGTTCAGTGCAAAGGCGACCAGTGCGAACCCCGCTCCCGTAACCAACTGCGTCAGTACCACGAAGAATTTCTTCGTCTTGAACATCTCGAGAAAAGGACTCCAAAGAAACTTCAACGTCCAGGGAAGCATTATCAGTGAGGTCCACAAAGCTATTTGGGCATCACCCACTCCCAGCCCCTTGAACATAAGTACGGAAACCATGTTCAGCACCACAAAGGGAAGCCCCATGGCGAAATAAACGGTTGGAATCCAAGATATCGGATTATGATAATTCCGGCTCATATATGTTTCGTTGCTATCGGTACTTTCTATTTCCGTAACTCATTATCCGGCATCAGCGGCTCCGCTCCCATAGTCAGCTCCAGCGTACCGCCGTTTACGATGTCTTGATGGTTGAAGAAAGGAGCGGCAAGTTCTTCCCCGTTCAGGATAATTTTCCGGACATACTTATTATCACGACTGTTATTATGGGCTATAATGGTAAAGGTGTTGCCATTCTGCAAACGGATGGCGGCCTCATCAAACAGCGGACGCCCGATGGAATACACCGGTTTTCCGGGGCAAACCTGGTAGAATCCCATAGCATTAAGCACGTACCATGCCGACATCTGTCCGCAGTCTTCATTGCCGGAAAGGCCATTGGGCTCGTTGAAGTAAAGCGTATGCAGCACACTGTCCACCAACGCCTGTGTCTTGTACGGCTGTCCCACATAGTTATAAAGGTGAGCAATATGGTGGCTCGGCTCGTTACCGTGCGCATACTGTCCTATCAGTCCGGAAATATCTACCGATACCGACTCGCCCTCCAAGGAAGAATCTGCCACGAACAGAGAATCGAGCTTACCGATGAATGCGTCACGGCCACCCATGAGTTCCACCAGACCATCTACATCGTGCGGTACGAACCAAGTCCATTGCCAGGCAGTGCCTTCACAGTAATCATCGTTGCGGTGAGTGGAAGCACGAGGATTGAAAGGCGTACGCCAATTGCCCTCGCTGTCGAGCCCGCGCATAAAACGGGTAGACGGATCGAAATATACCTTATAGCCCTCTGCAAAAGCCGCGTACTTAGTCCGGTTCGGCTCATCGCCCATTGCTTCAGCCAACTGTGAGATGCACCAGTCGTCATAAGCATATTCCAACGCCTTGGCTACCGACTCATTGTCTTTGTCACAGGGAACATAGCCTATTTTATTCTTCCAGTATTTGGCCTGCGGCATCAAATGCGGCAATACGCGGGGGTGAGTAATAATGCCCGTCGTATCGTATTCCGCCGTGCGGAGACAGGCACGGTAGGCTTCCTTCACATCAAAATTACGATATCCTTTGGCGTAAGAGTCGGCAATCAGAGAAGCTGCATGGTAACCAATCATCGTTCCCGTATAGTTGCCGGCAAGTTCCCACATCGGGAATACACCGCCTTCTTTCTCTTTCTGGATCAAAGAGCGGATAAAGGCTTCATTCAGTTCAGGATCTATAATTGTCATCAAAGGATGATAAGCACGGAAAGTATCCCACAAGGAGAATATCGTGTACACAGGTTCGTCCACACTGCCCTGATGCGGTTTCAAATCCATACCGAAATAACGTCCGTCGGCATCCGTAAAGAGATTGGGCTGCAAACCGGTGTGATAAAGGGCTGTATAAAACATCGTGCGCTGGTCGGCATTCTGCGTACGGATATCTATTTTGGACAGATAGTCATTCCATGCCTGACGTGCTGCACTCCGCACTCCGTCAAAATCCCATCCGGGTATTTCGGCCTCCACATTCTTACGCGCTCCGTCCATATCGACAGCCGAAACACCTACTTTCACCAATACCTCTTCATTCTGTGCCGTAGGGAACTGCAACAGAACTTTAGCGGTGGGCAAAAGCGGACCGCCTTCTTCCAATGCCACAGAATCCGTCACCAATGTATAGGTAAACGGCTTGGAAAACTTGGCATAGAAGTTGATATACTGGTCGAATGCCCAATATACCGTTTTTTTATGTCCGCGGATTTCGGTATCACTGATTACTTCTATTTTCATTTCCTCATTTGTCTGACGCTCGATACTGTAATCAAAGTCCAGAATGAAACCGGCATCTTCGGCTTCCGGAAAGGTATAACGGTGAATGGCGGCACGCTTTGTCGCAGTGAGTTCCGCCTTTACGTTATAGCGTTCCAGCAAGACGGAATAATATCCGGGTTGCGCCACTTCATTATCGTGCGAGAAAGCCGAACAGTACGCCATTTGCTGACTCTTCGCCCCCATCGGATGATACTCCTGTTTCCCTACAGTGGGCATCAGCAGTACATCACCGTAGTCCGCACATCCTGTTCCGCTAACATGGGTATGCGAGAAACCGTTGATGGTAGTATCCTCGTAATAGTATCCGGAACAAGCGTCCCATTCGTAGATGCGTGTATCGGGACTGGGTTGAATCATCCCGTTCGGAACAACCGCACCCGGATATGTATGTCCATGTCCGCCTGTCCCGATAAAGGGATTTACATAAGAGGCATAGTCCTGCTCTGCCTGCGTACAGCTAAAGACAGTACCCAGCAACAGGAGTCCGCCCAGCAATATGGAATTAGATTTCAAGTTTGTTTTCATATTCTTTGGTATTATATTAGGATTATCAAATCGGCATAAAGCTGACAGCCTGTCCCCCACCTTTTGCCATGACAATGGTCAGGGTATCATCGGACGTCACCTGTTTCTCTATGATTTCGTAAGATTCCGGATTGGTCTCCCAATCGGCATCTTTTCCGTCGGCATAGATAACGGCGGCATAAGTTTTTCCTTTTTCCAGAAAATCCAGTTTCACATCTATGCTGCGCGCCTCTTCATCGGTTGCCGCCCCCAGAAAATATTTATCTTTTGCCTTACGTACTATTGCCACGTATTCACCCGGTTCGCCGGCAAGCGCCTCCGACCAGTCACAGTCTGCATCAAAATCACGGAAGAAACGGAAAGCGGGATGGCCTTCATAGTTTTCAATCATGTCGGCAGCCATCTGCAAAGGAGAGTAAAGTATCACCCAATTGGCTATCTGCTTGGCAAGCGTGGTATTGATACGGCAATCCTTACTGTCTTTCATATTCCACTTTTTCCGGTCGGGATTGTTTTTGGCACGCTTGTACAGCACATCAAAGATACCCGGCGTATAGTCCATCGGACCACCCAGCAAACGGGTAAACGGCAACATCACATGATGTTCCGGCGGATTACCTTCGCTCCAGGCATTCCACTCCATGCCGCGGGCGCCTTCGCGGGTCATCATGTTGGGATAGGTACGACGTATACCGGTATCCTTTATCGGCTCATGCACATCGAGGGTAGTACGATACTTGGCAGCCGTTTTCACGACATTGCGATAATGCCGCACATTGAACTGTCCGTGGTGGTTGTGACCGTTGGGAAGACCACCGGCATACCCGGTCTTTACGCTATGGATACCCAAATCGGCATACCATTCATAAGCCTTATCCAACTGATTTTCGTAATTACAGATATTTCCTCCCGTTTCATGATGACCGATAATCTCAACACCCTTCTTCCGGGCATAAGCTGCTATTTCCTTTATATCGAAATCGGCATACGGTTTGGTATAATCGAAGTTCTGCGTTCCGCCCCAGTTCTCCCAACCTTCATTCCAGCCTTCGAACATAACGGCTTCGATGTTGTTGGCTGCGGCAAAATCAATATAACGTTTTGCATTTTCGGTAGTGGCGCCGTGGCGGTCGTTTATCACCCAGCTCTCCACACCCAGATGCATGCCCCACCATATACCTACATACTTCATCGGGCGAATCCAGTCGGTAGACTCCAAAACGCAGGGTTCGTTTAAGTTCAGGATAAGTGCTGAATTTATCAGTCCCACAGCTTTCGAAGCTATCTGTACAGTACGCCAGGGCGTATTGAAACTGCCGCCTTCTATCTTAGCCTTAATGCCGTCGGGCCATGGAGCCAACTCGGATTTGAATCCGCAGCCGCCGGTATTTTGCAAAGTCATTTCAGGAAAGTCCGTCAATGCGGCTTCGTGAATACTGGCGTAAGTCTTACCTACCTTAAAGGTCATCGGAGTGTTTGCGTTATCAGTCTTGCTGAGCGGCTGTGTACGATATAACAACTCATATGTTTCGTAGTTGGCAGGAATAGACCAGGAAATTCCATCCTGCGCCATATTGAAAGAGGTAAGTTCGTCCGTAACAAAGATGCTGTCTACTCCGGCAACTTCATACTCGTACCGGAAACCGACTCCGTCGTCAAATACCCGAAAACGAAGGGTCAGTTTCGTATCCGCCTCATCAGACAGACAAACCGCCATTTCATTATAATGGTTACGGATACTCTTATTCTCTCCCCAAGGTTGTGTCCATGTCTCGTCCGCAGCGGAAAACTCCGTACCGACAACCTTCATACCTTCCGAAAGATTCACACCCTTTCCGGCAAGGAATCCCAAAGCAGAAGGGGCTACAAAAGCCGTATCATCCACGTCTATCCGATAGGTCATGCGGTTGTGGTCATCCAATGCGAACTGAAGGCGGATATGACCATCAGGCGAAACGACTTCTGTCGGTTTGGGAGTACATCCGCATATTACAAGCAGCAGACTGACAGTCCATAATATTGTTTTCATGTTTTTCCGGTAATTTTTTACTGTGTAATGGTACAAAAAACATGCAGCTACCTACGCTTTTCCTTAGAAAACGAATACGGATAATCTTCCGCACGGACACCTCGCTGCAGGTTGGGCTTATCGCCCATTTCGAATTTCAGCGTACCGCCTTTCAGCAAGTCTTCGTGACGCAGGTAGTTTTTGGTATATTCATTTCCGTCGACCTGAAGAGACTGTATATAGACATTCTGCGCACTGTTGTTTCCGGCATCGATCGTCAGCGAGTTTCCGTTTTCAAAATGCAGAACGGCTTTCTTGAACAAGGGAGCGCCCAATACATATTCGTCCGTACCCGGACAAACCGGATAGAAGCCCATCACAGAGAAAAGATACCATGCCGACATCTGTCCGCAATCGTCGTTTCCGCCCAGTCCGTTGATGTCATTCTTATACATCTTATTCAGGATTTCACGCAGCCAGTACTGTGTTTTCCACGGTTGGGAGGTCCATGCGTACAAATAAGGTACATGATGGCTCGGTTCATTGCCATGTACGTATCCACCTACCAGGCATTCTTCCGTAATATCCTCATTATGTTCATAGTACTTCTCCGGCAGATGCATGGAGAAGAGTTCGTCCAGTTTCTGTACGAATGTCTTTTCTCCTCCCATCAGGTCGATCATACCAAACACATCATGCGGTACATGGAAGGAGAAGTTCCATGAATTACCTTCGATAAAGCCTTCGCCGTAAGTTTGCAACACATCGAACTCTTTTTTGAATGTGCCGTCACTGTAGCGGGGACGGGCAAAACCGATGCTTGTATCATAGATGTTACGATAGTTGAGAGCACGTTTGCGGTAAGTATCCGCTATCTCTTTATTACCGGCTTTCAAGGCTGTCTGATAAATAGTCCAGTCGTCGTATGCATATTCCAACGTAGAGGAAGCTGCCGTACCACTCTTGTCCAGCGGGATATATCCCAGCTTCATATAATCGGCAACACCTTCATAGTAAGGTACCGTAGATGTGCTAACCATCGCTGATAATGCCTCCACATTTGAAAAAACTCCTTTGGTTATTGCATCCGCCAGCACGGACACAGCATGATAACCGCTCATACACCAGTTCTCATTTCCCATCAGGCTCCATATCGGCAACATGCCATGCACGCTCTGCTGTTCATGTTTGATCATTGATTCCACCATATCCGCATTGCGTTCCGGTTTCATCAGGTTAAGGAACGGATGTTCCGCGCGATATGTATCCCAAAGTGAGAATATAGTATAGTTAGTGAATCCTTTCGCCTGATGTATGTTATGATCCAGACCACGATAGGAACCGTCTACGTCCATATACACGGACGGATTAATCATGGTATGATAAAGCGAAGTGTAGAACATCGCCTTCTGATCCGGTGTACCTTCTATTTCGAAATGATCCAATTCATTGTTCCAGTCTGTCCGTGCAGCTTCCGCCAACTGTTCGAAGCTCTTTCCGGAAGCCTCGGCACGCAGGTTCTTTACAGCGCCTTCCGTGCTGACTGCCGACAAGGCTACCTTTACAACCAGTTCGGGATCTTTGGCCGTTTCGAAGTTAAAGTAAGCCACGATTTTTCGACCAGTGATTTCCGGGAAATTCTTCTCCAGCTTGAAACGACGCCAAAAGCCATTGTACAATACCTTTTCCTTATCCTTATATCCGTAATCCTTGATCGGCTGTGACAAGGAAATGGCAAAATAGGTATAATTCGTACGTGCCCATCCGTTGGTGATGCGGTATCCTGTCAGCAATGTATCGTTTTCCACCCGCAGGTTTGCCCACAATACTTTGCCGTCATAATTATAGATACCATGTACCAAGTCCAGAATCAGATGACCGTCTTTTCCTTTCGGGAAGGTATATTTATGTATACCCACACGTTGCGTTGCAGTCAACTGCGCCTTAATGCCATAATCATCCAGCATCACTTCATAATATCCGGGAGCAGCTTTTTCCGTGGCATGGCTGAAACGGGAACGGTATCCTTCGTCCGGGTAATCCGCCCTGCCGGGATTCAGTTTCAGTTCACCTACGGCAGGCATCAGTAAAATATCGCCCAGGTCCGAATGTCCGGTTCCGCTAAGGTGTGTATGGCTAAAACCCACAATTGTCTTATCACGATATTGATAACCGGCGCAATACTCATAGGCGTTCTTCTGATAGGCTCCGTTTACGTTATGTGGAATTGTGTCTGTATCCGGGCTCAACTGTACCCATCCGAAAGGTGTGCAAGCACCGGGAAAGGTATGCCCCATACCATTAGTACCAATTATCGGATTCACATAATCCACTGGTTGTTGAGCCATGGCGGACGATACTGTAACCGCCGCCATAGCCATTATCCCTAATCTCTTCTTTATACCCATATCCAGTTAGTTTTAGTCGCGAGAGAAAGAATACGGATAATCTGATTCATTCACACCTCTTCCCATATTGGGTTTATTATCCATATTAAATAGCAGTCGCCCGCCCTTTAATAAATCAAAATGGTTCAAATAGTTCTTCGTATAGTTCTTGCCATTATAGTTCAATGAACGGATATAACGGTTTTCATCACTGTTCTTGGGAGCAGAGATTTCCAGCTTCTTCCCGTTTTCCAATGTAATAGTTGCCTTTTTGAAATAGGGAGCTCCCAGCACATATTCATTGCTGCCCGGACATACCGGATAGAAACCTAATGCCGTAAAGACATACCAGGCTGAAGTCTGTCCGTTATCCTCATCACCGCAATAACCATCCGGGGTAGCAAAGTACAGGCGAGTCATAACCTCACGCAACCAGTATTGTGCTTTCCAAGGTTCACCGGCATAATTATACAGGTAAATCATGTGTTGGATCGGTTGATTACCATGCGCGTAATTCCCCATATTGGCAATTTCCATTTCACGGATTTCATGAATCACACCTCCGTAGTAGCTATCATCAAATATCGGTGGAAGGTTGAACACAGAATCGAGCATACTGACAAACATCTTTCTGCCGCCCATCAAATCGGCCAGTCCCTGTACATCATGAAATACAGACCACGTATAGTGCCAGCTGTTTCCTTCGGTAAAGGCATCCCCCCACTTGAACGGATTAAAAGGAGTCTGGAAGGTGCCATCGGCGTTCTTGCCACGCATCAGTTTTGTTTCAGGGTCGAACAGGTTGCGGTAGTTCTTGCTTCTGCTCTTATAGAGTTCCAGTTCTTCTGCCGGACGCCCTAGCTTTTCACCCATTCGGTAGATGCACCAGTCATCGTATGCATACTCTAATGTACGCGCCGCATTCTCGTTAATCTTTACATCGTAAGGCACATAACCCAGTTTATTATAATATTCGTATCCACGGCGCCCTGTTGTAGAAACTCTCGGATGTACACTGTTGGCTCCTTTGAGCAAACCTTCATACATTTTCTCCGCATCCGCTTTGGTCACATTCTTCATAAAAGCATCTGCCACTACGGAAGCCGAATTGTTTCCGACCATACAGCCACGATGTCCCGGACTCGCCCATTCGGGGAAGAATCCGCTTTCAAGATATGTATTCAACAGTCCTTCCTGCATCTTCTCTCCCATTGAAGGATATATCAAATTGACAAACGGGAACAGGCAACGGAACGTATCCCAGAAACCGGTATCGGTAAACATATATCCCGGACGGATTTCACCGTTATAAGGGCTGTAATGTACCGTTTCACCCTTCGCATTCACTTCGTGGAACATACGGGGGAATAATACCGAACGATACAGACAAGAATAGAAGGTACGCATCCGGTTCTCATCATCGTCTTCGACTTTGATACGTCCCAGTACGTCATTCCAAGCTTTACGTCCGGCTTCCTTGGTCTGTTCGAATGTTTTGTTTCCGATTTCTTTCAGATTCAGTTCCGCCTGTTCGGGGCTGATGAATGAGGAAGCCACTTTGGCATGCACCTGCTCTCCTTTCTTTGTCGAAAAACCGATGGCAGCACCTACGTGATTGGATTGCAGTTCAAGATGCGTCTCTACCAGATGGTAGTCCGCCCATACTTTATTAAATGTAAAAGGCTTGTCGAACTCTATCACAAAGTAGTTCCTGAAATTCTGCGGAACACCGCCACTGTTACGTGTCGTATAACCTACAATCTTATTTTCTTCAGGAATCACCTTCACATACGAACCACGGTCGAAAGCATCTACTACCACATAAGCATCGGACGCTTCGGGGAAAGTAAAACGGAAATACGCACAACGCTCCGTCGGGGCAATCTCCGTTGTCATGTTATACTCTGACAGATAAACACTGTAATAATAAGGAGTTGACGGAGAAACCGCTGTATCTGTATAGGAGAGGTCTTTGACCGTAGCAATCTTTGCGAATTTGCTTTCACCCATCTTACGTCTTAAAATAATGTAAGAATCTGCATTTTCATATTTATTCCAAGTAAGAAGAACTGTATTTCCTGCCGCCTTGCAGGTTGTGATCTCTGGCATTCCTGCTGCAAAGAGGTCTTTCGCAGTACCCTTTACAACTACATGGCATACTGCGGTTACATTCTGATCGGTTTTTACACGGATATCGGTTTCTCCTACAGAAACAGGTGTGATAACACCCTTCTGGTCTACTTTGGCAACGCCTGCATTATCAGAGGTCCATACCAGTTCCCCGCCGCTTCCCTTCGGACTGAATGTCCAGGTCAGGGTATAGGTTCCCTGATCAATTGCCAGAGTCAGCGTTTTGTCACTCAAAGCAATGCTCTGTGCCGGTGCTGTAACAGTCACGTGGCAGGTGCCTTTCGTTCCATTGTCCGTAGTCAGTGTAATATCTGCAGAACCGGCACCCACAGGAGTTACCTTGCCGGAGCCATCTACGGTTACTACAGAAGAGTTGGAAGATTCCCAGTACAAAGAGGACGGTTTTGCGCCGTTTGGCGTGATCGTGTAATCCAGTGTCCTGGAACCGCTTTTCGTTGAGAGATTCAGGCTGGACGGAGAAATACTCACTCCTGTCACACTGACCAGTCTGGAAGAAACGGAAATATTGCAGGTCGCATAGACACTTCCGGAAACTCTCGCAGTAATCACCGCAGAACCTTCTCCCACTGCTGTTACCACACCACCGTTTACACTTGCAACAGAATTGTTGGAAGAAGTCCAGCTTACAGTTCCCACCGCATCAGACGGAACAATCGTATAAGTCAGTGTATAGCTATCTCCCTTTGTAAGAGTCAGATCAGAAGCATTCAAGCTGATCAGCTTCGGTGCTGCCGGAAGCTTTGACTCAATACTTTTAAGCAGCTGAACCGCTTCATAAACTCTGTTTGCAGACGCATCCAGCGTAGTCAGAGCACTGTCCGCTTCGGCATATGCACCGGAGAATCCGCTGACCTGGGACCATCTGGAACGCTCTGCATTTGCCTTTCCCATCATGCGGATAAGCTCGCTCTTATCTGCCGCCTCAAAAATCTGCCTGTTATTATTATACGGGTCACATCCTGTAATGTCCGTACCACCGCAAAGGGCAAACATAACACGCAGGACACTTCCGTCTGACGGATGACTCGCACCCATTCCGACACCCATAAATACATTATCAAGGGTATATGTCCATCCGGAAGCGGAACAATAGGAAAATTCTGTCAGATCCGGTGCATATTTGTTACCAGTAAGCTTATAGGCATCACCGGTCCAGGTGGAAGTCTCGGAGAGAACCTTCTGGATACATGCCGGTGGATTCAGGCTTCCACTGTCACAGTTGGCAATTCCCCTTAAGTAGAAACCATAACTTGTATTTGTGTCATAAAGCGGCGTAATCCCGTTCTCACTTAACCCGCGGAGCAGAACATCTGCACAGGTTTCTCCTTTCGTAAATTCCACCTGTACAGGATCCAGGATCATACCCTGGCCGATCGTGTTCTTCTCCACAGTCAGCGTCAGGGTATCTGCCAGAACATCGGTCTGTCCCAGCGCAAAAATCCCCACTGCCATTCCGGCTGCAAGAGTCAGCCCCTTAATGGCCTGCCATAGCTTATTCTTTGCCATATTCATTTTCCTCCTTATTTTCGGGCCGCTGCAGCAGCCCGTATTTTCTTTTTACTCTCTCCAGTTTCTCCAGCAGAGGCCTGCTTAGGATCCACAGGAAGATTACCGTAGAAGTTGCCTGCACCAGATCTACCGGTGCACCTGAGATATAAAACGCGATCAGGCTCTTCTTTGTGATGTATCCGTATGCCATCAGAATAGATGCCGGATTCATGATCCCGCCGAAGATCAGAAACACACTTAAGAATCCGTAAATACACAGATCCACCTTCCTGGCTTTGAGAATCCCTTTCTGAAAAAGGATTCCTGCCAGATATCCGATCATTCCATAGGAAAACATCTGCCAGGGTGTCCACGGTCCCTGCCCGAAAAACATATTTGAGATCATCATGATCAGACAGGCACACAGAAACCCCGCCTCACCACCTAAGGAAACCCCGGTAATGATCACGATGGCCGCAATCGGCTTAAAGCTTCCGATCATAAAGAAAGCACTCCAGCCTGCGACCCCAAGAGCCGCCATTACGGCAATGACCATAATCTCTCTTGCCTGTGGATGCCGGCCCTCAAATACCATAAAGAACGGGATCGTGGCATAGGCAAGTATTAAAAGACTGATCACTACATCATGCTTACCATGAAACTTATGAACCAGGATAAAAAGCACCAGCGGAACAAAAGCCAGAAACATAATCAGACCAATCCAGGTACGCTTCTCAATCTTTCCTTTATGGATCGGCTGGATAATGATTCCATCCTCTTTCAGTTCATATTCCTCTAATTCCTGTCCGGATTCCTCTTCCCCGGGCAGGCTCTGTGCACAGGAATCCCCGAAGAAACGGTCCATAAACTGGTCTAAAGCCTTGCCTTCAAGCACGCAGCCACCTCCTTTCCGGTAACAGCATCAGGAAAATAATGCCTTGCCATGCGATTGGCAGCAGTCGTACGCAGCCCTCCGGGTCCTCGTTGACGGCGGCGATGATCCGCACGT
>OKSA01002878.1_pt1 | contig 13425 bp, 10 predicted proteins | sample 1601181 | NCBI WGS metagenome assembly OKSA01 (sample SAMEA3541538, study PRJEB24748) | human gut metagenome | biome: human gut; feature: human-associated habitat; material: faeces | place: China | collected 2012
GCAATTTCATCATCGGACTCGGCGGCACCGCCAACATGCTGTACTTTTTTGCGAGACACAGTAAATAACCTCCAGTTTTCTTTAGTGTTTTATAATAGGTAACAAACAGGTAGCGTTAGGTATAAAATATAACTGGGAACTTACGATATTATAACAGAAACTTTACGAAAAAAATAGTATTTTCTTAAAAAATACGAGTGGAAAATGAAAATCCGGGAATTTACATAAAAAGCGGCGGGGCGGGCGTGAAAATGGGTTCTTGAGTTTCTCAGAAAAGAATGGTATAATAGCAAAGATTGTAGACACAAAAGAGGTCAAAAAAAGATCTGTTCACATTTTTGTGGAGAAGAGAAAGGAAAGAAAAATGGGAAAAATTAAAGTAGAATCTTGTGAAATTGAAGGATTAAAAGTAATTACCCCGACCGTATTCGGCGATGAGCGCGGATATTTTATGGAGACATACAATTACAATGATTTTAAAGAAGCCGGCATTGATGTCCAGTTCGTACAGGATAACCAGTCTGCATCCAAAAAAGGTGTCCTGCGTGGACTTCACTTCCAGATCAATTACCCGCAGGACAAACTGGTACGCGTGGTAAACGGAGAAGTATTCGATGTTGCGGTTGACCTTCGCGAGGGATCCAAAACCTACGGAAAATGGTTCGGCGTGCTGCTTTCAGCAGAAAACAAGAAACAGTTCTTTATTCCGAAGAATTTTGCACACGGATTTATCGTACTCTCTGACTACGCAGAATTTGCTTATAAATGTACGGATTTCTATCATCCAAACGATGAAGGCGGTCTGTATTTTGACGATCCGGAGATCGGCGTGGAGTGGCCGATGCCGGAAGGAATGACAAAAGAAGATCTGATTATTTCGGAAAAAGATCATAAATGGGGCGGAATTAAGGATTTAAAGAAATAAGGAGTAAAAAACATTTATGAACGTATTCAAAGAACTTTATCAGAACCGGAAACTGATCTGGAAACTGTCGAAAAATGATTTCCGCAACAAATTTGCCGGAGCGTATTTTGGCATCGTATGGGCATTCATTCAGCCGATGGTGACGGTTGCTGTTTATTTTGTCGTGTTTCAGCTCGGACTGCGTGTACAGCCAGCTGCCACTGGATATCCGTATATCTGCTGGCTGGTTTCCGGTATTATTCCGTGGTTCTTCTTTTCTGATGCACTGCCAAGTGCGTCAAATTGTCTGCTGGAATACAGTTACCTGGTAAAGAAGGTTGTGTTTAAGATCAGTGTGCTTCCAATTGTGAAGGTGATTTCTTCCCTGTTTGTACATCTGTTCTTTATTGTGTTTGCTATTTTGATTTTTGCACTGATGGGAAAACTTCCGCCGGTTCAGATTATCCAGATCGGGTACTATACCTTTGCGGTGATCAGTCTCGTCGTTGTACTTTCCTATCTGACCTGTTCCATCACACCGTTTTTCCGCGATTTCGGCCAGATTATCAATGTAATTCTGAATGTCGGCATGTGGGCAACCCCGATTTTGTGGGATACCACAACAATTCCGAATATTCCGAACTGGCTGAACAGCCTTCTGAAGCTGAATCCTCTGTACTATATTGTCCAGGGATATCGTGACAGCTTTATGAATGGACTCTGGTTCTTCGAGCATCCATGGCACACCCTTTACTTCTGGGCTTTTGTGCTTATGGCAGGACTAATCAGTTCCAAAGTGTTCAAGCGCCTCCGGGTTCATTTCTCAGATGTATTATAGGAGGATGGAATGAGCACAGAAAATACAGAAACAGTAATTTCAATTAACCATGTCAGCAAGGTCTACAAGCTGTTTGAAAAGCCGATGGACCGTCTGAAAGAATCGCTTTCACTGACACATAAAAACTATCACACCGATCATTTTGCGCTGGAGGATATCTCGCTCGAGGTGCACAAAGGCGAGTGTGTCGGTATCATTGGAACGAACGGTTCCGGAAAATCCACACTGCTGAAAATCGTCACAGGTGTCTTAAACCCGACGAGCGGAAACGTGGAGTTAAAGGGAAGAGTCAGTGCCATTCTGGAACTGGGTGCAGGCTTTAACATGGAGTATACCGGTATTGAGAACATTTTCCTGAACGGAACGATGCTTGGCTATACCGAGGAGGAGATGAAGGCAAAGCTCGACGATATCATTGCGTTTGCAGAGATCGGTGACTTTATCAATCAGCCGGTTAAGACGTATTCCAGCGGTATGTTTGCCCGCCTTGCCTTCGCGGTTGCGATCAATGTGGATCCGGATATTCTGATTGTCGATGAGGCCTTAAGCGTCGGAGACATTTTCTTCCAGTCCAAGTGTTACCGGAAATTTAACGATCTGAAAGAAGCAGGAAAAACGATCCTTTTCGTTTCCCACGATATGGGCAGCGTCATCAAGTACTGTGAGAGATGTCTTCTGATTAACAAAGGAAAACAGGTGATGGTTGGAAAATCGTCGGAGGCAGTCGATGTCTACAAGAAGATTCTTGCCAACCAGTACGATGACGAGACAAAAGAAGAGGAAGAGACCGAAGAGAGTGCAGAACAGACCGAAGAGAGAACCGAAGCAGATGCATCCGGTGCCGTATCGGCAGAAAAGCCGAAAAAAGGCCTCTGGAGAGAACGCCTGATTGCGAATGCGCAGCTGGTAGAGTATGGAGACAAGGCTGCGGAGATCGTGGACTTTGCGATTATCGACCACAAAGGTATGATTACATCTTCTGTGGATAAAAACCAGAGATTCCGCATCAAGATGAAAATCAAGTTCCATGAAACGATGGAGCATCCGATTTTTGCCTTTTCGATCAAAGACCGGAAGGGAACGGAGATTACCGGAACGAATACGGCGCTGGAGGATTACACAAAAGATGTGGTGGAAGCAGGAAAGACCGTCACGGTATGCTTTGACCAGATCATGCCGCTGCAGAGCGGACAGTATCTGATGTCGTTTGGATGTACCAGCTACCATCTGGAAGAGCTGGTGATCCACCACAGACTGTACGATGCTTGCTTCCTGGAAGTCTTCTCCATGAAAGACACCGTAGGATTTTTTGATATGAACTCTACCGTGACCTACGAGTAGGATGCGGAGGATAAACGACGGGGGTTATATGAAAGAAACAATAGGAAATGTTCTTTTGAACCTGGATTATTATGACGGCGAAGATGCTTACAGCGACGGCAGCATTGAGGACCGGCTGCTGGAGATCGTCAAGACGACGCCGAAAGAGGATTACCAGAAGGTAATCCTCACAGAAAAAAGCTGGCCGATTTTTTATCATCTCTCTCCGGAACGGGAAAATATTCTGGACTGGTATGAGTGGAAAGACGATGCTTCCGTATTTGAAGTCGGAGCCGGCTGCGGAGCCATTTCCGGCGTGCTCTGCAGAAATGCAAAGCGGGTAGTGGCAAACGATCTGTCGAAGCGGCGCAGTACGATCAATGCCTACAAAAATCAGGATGCGTCCAACCTGGAGATTATGGTTGGAAACTTTAATGTTGTTGCAGAAAAAATGGAAGAACGCTTCGATTACGTGACACTGATCGGTGTTCTGGAGTATGCAAAAAGCTATATTGGAAAGGATAATCCGTATCCGGAATATCTGGAAAAGATCAATCGTCTCTTAAAACCGGGCGGAAAAATCCTGATTGCGATTGAGAACCGTCTGGGACTGAAGTATTTTGCCGGCTGCAGGGAAGACCATGTGGGCCGGGAATTTGTCGGAATTGAAGGATATCCGGGGATCGATTTTGTCGAGACATTCAGCAAACCGGAGCTGGAGCAGATGCTGCAGGAAAACGGTTTTTCGAAGTTCAAGTTTTATTATCCCTATCCGGATTACAAATTTCCGGCGGTCATTTATTCGGATGAATATCTGCCGAAGCCGGGTGAATTGAGAAAAAATCAGCGGAATTTTGATGCTGACAGGATCACACTTTTTGACGAAGGCAAAGCATTTGACGGAATCCTGAAGTCCGGTCTGTTTCCGGTTTTTTCCAATTCCTTTCTGATTGAAGTGGAGAAAAAGGAGTAAACGTATGAGGAAAGTTCTGTATACGAAATTTTCGAGAGAACGTCGGAACGAATTTCAGATTATGACCCGGATTACAGAAGAGGATGGGATCCGGCGTGTGTGGAAGCTTCCGCTGCAGAAAGAGGGAGAACTCCACATCCGGCATATGTATGAAAACTATAGAAAGCTGGAGCATCTGTACGCCTATGCGGGCGTACAGATCTGCCCATGCGAACTGGATGAAGAAAAATGCGCGCTTGCATTTCCTTTTGTAGAAGGGGAAAGTCTGGAAACGCGCATTTCCCGTCATGGAAAAGAAAAAGATTTTGCATCGCTGAAAAAGGATTATGAACTGCTGTATCAGATCATTGCATCGGCAAAAGGGAAGAAATCCTTTGTGGAAACCGATGCGTTCTGTGAGGTGTTCGGCCATCCGGCATTGAAAGAAGGACTTGCCGCAGCGGAGATTTCCAATATTGACATGATTCCGGGCAACCTTCTTCTGGATGGAGAAAAGGTCTGGGTGGCAGACTACGAGTGGGTATTCCCGTTTGCCGTACCGATTGCATTTATCTATGCGCGGAGCGTCTTTTTACAGGAGGCGGCGAGTGCACTGACGAAGGAAGAGCAGGAAGAACTGTACGCCATTGGCGGTATTTCCATGGAAGAGATTCCGGTATACTACCATATGGAAGAGTGCTTCCAGGAATTCGCGGCCGGAAAGGGTGAGCCAAATGCGCTCGCCACGTTCTATGGAAAACTGCACCGGCACAATTATCCGCTTTCTATCTGGGAAAAAGAAAAAATGATGTACCCGGTTGTGCTCACCGAAACAGCACCGGAGGAGAGAGAACTCTATTATGAGGACTGCTTCGGCTTGGATGAGCAGAAGGTGATGATGCTTGAAAAGGCAGACGCGGACGGAGAGCTTTCCCTTCAGCTGATGCAGGAGGGGGCTGTCATTAAAATCCGTTCAGCGATGGAAAGACGGAACGTATCGCTTTTTCGCACAACGCCGAGCTTGAGATTATCGACGACTATTATTTCCTTGGAACGCCGGTTCTGAAATTCCGGAATGCCGGTTATGAACAGATCCGGATTGATTACCGGATTTACTACAAAGGCGATGGCGTTACGTCCCAGTTTATTCAATATATCCGTCAGAATAAAGATCTGAGGGATGAACTGAACGGGGAGATTTATCGGAAAGGCCAGCTGCAGGCAGAAATCGAAGCAGAAAAAGCGGCACTTGCACACAGGGAAGAAGAACTCCAGGAAACGAGAAAACAGAAGCAGTTTCTGGAGGAAGAGCTGGAGCGGATGCGCCAGCGTAAGGTTGTGCGTATGGCAGATAAAGTGCAGCATGTGATAAAAAGGAGTAAATAACTATGGATGTATCCATTGTCATTCCTACCAAAAATGGTGGGCATCTGTTTGAAAAAGTGCTGGATGCCGTTTTCAAACAGAAGACAGAGTATGAATATGAAGTAATTTGCGTGGATTCCGGGTCAAAGGACGGAACTCTCGATGTGATCCGCAAATATCCATGCCGTTTGTTTCAGATTGAGCCGTCCGAATTTGGACATGGAAAAACGAGAAACTATGGTGCTTCCAAAGGAAACGGAACGTATATCATCTTTATTACGCAGGATGCGCTTCCAGCGACCGATACCTGGCTGCAGAATTTCATTGATGCCATGAAGATGGACCCGGAAATCGTGGGAGGATTCGGGATTCATTATCCGTATCCGGACTGCAATCTGCTTGACAAGCGTGATCTGGACGGCCATTTTAAAGGATTTGGAGAAACTAATACGATTTTCCACCTTGATGATCCGGAACGCTACGAAAGAGAAGAAGGATATCGTCATTATCTGGCGTTTTTCTCCGACAATAACTCCTGTATCCGAAGAGATATTTTTGAAAAATATCCGTATGAGGATGTCAACTTTGCCGAGGATCAGATCTGGGCGAGAAAGATGATTGAACTCGGATTCAAAAAAGTATACTGCCCGTATGCACCGGTATATCATTCCCACAATTTCAAACTCAGAACGTATTTCAAACGGTATTATGATGAGCAGAAGGGATTATATGAAGTTCATCAGTATATGATTGCACAGAAATGGACGCAGCTTCCGGGCATGCTGTACCGTCAGGTGAGAGGGGACTGCGTGTATATCCGTCAGCAGCCGCTCAGTAAAAAAGAGAAAATCCACTGGGCATTTTATTCCCTGTTTCGCAATTTTGACCGCTTTGTGGGCGGCTATCTCGGCGGAAAATACCATCTGTATTCCAAACGGAAACAACAGTTCCTGGATCGTCACATTTCGCAGCAGTACGATCAGAGACATGCATAGAAGAAAGGAAAAAGAAACGTGAAAAAACCAAATGTAGCATACCGTGCGTTACGGTATCTGAAGAATCATGGATTAAAAGAAACGATTGAGCGCGCAAAACAGGGCAATGAGCCGGCTGTACCGCCGAAGAACAACGTCATCGGATTTTACAGATTTGTCGTAGACAACGATCCGATCCCGTTCAATCAAAAAGAGTATGAGAAACATAAAAACGACAAGAAAAAGATCCTGAATTGGGTTGTACCGGAAATGGGACCTGGTTCCGGCGGTCATACCACCATTTTCCGTTTTATTTCCAACCTGGAGCGCCTCGGTTTCCACAGTAGAGTTTATCTCTACATGTCCCCGAATTTTCAGGATAATGCGTCCATCCGCAAATTCCTAAAAGAGTACTTCCCGCTTCTTGTGCCGGAAGTAGAAGTTTACTGCGATGTATCCCAGATGAAATTTGCACATGCAACCGTAGCAACCTCCTGGACCACCGCTTACTACGTAAGAAAATTCCAGAATACGATTTCGAAGTTTTACTTCGTACAGGATTTCGAGCCGCATTTCTATGCACACGGTTCGGAGTATGAGTTTGCAGAGAACACGTACAAGATGGGATTCCGAGGAATCACAGCAGGAGACTGGCTGCGGGATATCATGAGAAATGAATACGGCATGCAGGCAGACAGCTTCCATTTCTCCTACGATGACAAGGTATATCAGCCGAAGGAAAAGCAGGACAACGAGAAGAGAGTTTTCTTCTATGCCCGCCCGGTTACCCCGAGACGTGATTTTGAGCTCGGTATGCTGGCACTCAATGAGCTGTGCCGCAGAATGCCGGAGATCGAGGTTGTTTTCGCGGGATGGGATGTCAGCGGCTATGAGATTCCGTTCAAACACAGAAATTTAGGTATCGTAACACCGCAGGTGCTGGCAGATTCCTATGCGATCTGTGATATGTGCCTTGTTATTTCGAATACCAACCTTTCCCTCGTACCGTTCGAGGTTATGGCCTGCAACTCGGTCGCTGTCTGCTCCAAGGGTGCAAACAGCAGTTGGATGGTAAATGAGGAAAACTCCATTCTGGTTGACTATGATCCGATCCAGATCGCAGATAGAATGGAATATTACTTCAACCACCCGGATGAGCTGGCTACAATCCGCAAAAAGGGAATGGATTTCGTAAAGGGAACCTCCTGGTACAAAGAAGCCGAAAAAGTTTACGCAAGTATGCTAAAAGGAATTGAGGAAGATGAGAAAAAACTGCAGTAAGGATGTGAGCAGAGAACACAGAATCGAGATTCTGTTTGTATTCGGCGTATTCCTGTTTTACTTTTTGTGGTCCTGTACGCAGCGATACAATTTCTCGTCGGATGAATCAATGCGGTATCAGATTCCACAGTTCATTTATGAATATGGGAAGCTTCCGCGGGGTGACGAACCGCTGATTCGGAATGAGGATTGGGGGATTTCCTATGCATTCAATCCGATTCTCTCCTATATGGCATCTGCAGTTTTGATGAAGGGGATGAGCCTGTTTTCCACGGATGAGTGGATGCTGCTCATTTCCGCCCGTTTTGTAAATGTTCTGCTGGGAGCGCTTACTGCCTGGGTGGTCTTAAAGACGGCAAAGCTGTTGTTTCCAAGACGCTACGCATGGATGTTTACGACTCTGGTGGTTTTCCTGCCGGGCAATGTGATTTTATATTCCTATGTCAACTGCGACGCGCTTGCAATGTGTTCGACGGCCATTATCTTTTATTCCTGGGTAAAGGCGTACAAAGAGGGATGGAGCTGGACCACGTGTGCGGTATCGGCCGTTGGAATGGGAATCTGTTTCTTGTCGTATTACAATGCGTATGGATTTATTCTGATGACGTTTTTCTACTTTGTGGGAACGATGCTGACGGACCAGTCGAAACCGGTCAAAGAACGATGGAAAGAAATGATCCAAAAAGGTCTTTTTATTTTGGTGATCGTCTGTGTCATTGCTCTGTGGTGGTTTATTCGAAATGCTATTCTCTATGGAGGAGATTTTCTGGGACGCCAGGCATCGAGCGCAAGCGCGGAACTGTATGCAAGATACCAGTACAAGCCGTCGCACAGCAAGACCTTCCAGAAAAAAGGAGGCTCCATGTTGCATATGATCTTCTATAAGCCGAGTTTTCTGGAACATGACTGGCTGGTAACAGTGCTGTACAGCTTTGTCGGCGCGTTTGGCTACAATAAGATTTATCTTTCCACGATGATTATTGTTCCGTACCTCTGCTGTCTTCTTGTCGGTCTCATTCTGATGCGGAACTGTTGCCAGAGAGACTTTTTCTTCTGGAATGCAGACGGCACGCAGACGGCTCTTACCGGAAAAACGAAGAGAAAATGGAGTAAACTGGGATGGTTTACCTGGGCTAATGTGTTTGCCCTGCTGATCCCGAATTATCTGAATGCGTATTACTCCTACAGTTCTGATTTTCAGCCGCAGGGACGATACAGCATGCCGATGCTGATTCCGCTGATGTATTTCGTGACGAAGGGTGTGCAGGCGTTCCTGAAACGGGAGAAAAAACTACAGAAGTATGAAAAATTGTTCTGTATTCTGGTCTGTGTGGCGGCAGCGGCATTAGCGGCATTTACTTGGGCGAGAATCATCTATCCGATGTACTTGCAGAACTACTACGGATTGCGGTAAGCGGAACAGAGAAAGAAAGCGGTGAAACGTTTGGAAAAAATTTCAGTGCTGACAGCAAAATTAAAAAAAGCTGTTGCAGAAGAAGGAATCGGCGGTCTGGCTGGGCGTACGAAAGGGTACCTTGCGCGGGCAAAAAAAGAAAAAGAGTTTCAGAGAGAAAAATCCCGGGTCTACCGGGATATTCTCTTTATCAGTGGCTGCAATGAACAGCTGCCGCATCCACACCGGTACCGCGTGGTGCATCAGATGGAGCAGCTGGAGGCAGGCGGATATACGTGTGATACGGTTTATTTTCAGGAGCTGAAGCCCTGGATGGTACGTTGCTACGGCGCGTTCGTGATTTTCCGCTGCCCGATGACGGACACCCTGCGGGAATTTGCCACAATGGCAAAGCAGATGAACAAGCCTCTGTGGTACGATGTGGATGATCTTGTGATCGATACGAAATACACCGATCAGATTCCGTTTCTCGACCGGATGCAGCCGGAAGAACGGCAGGCATACGATCAGAATGTCCGAAACATGGGCGAGCTGCTTTCCCTCTGCGATGCGGCGGTTACGACGACAGCGGCGCTGGCAGAAGAACTGAAGCAGTACGTACCGGAGGTGCTGATCAACCGCAACTGTGCGTCAGATGAGATGCTGCTACTGTCCGAGGCGGTGTTAAAAGAAAAACAGAAAAAGAACGAAGCAGATGGAACGGCGAAAAAAGTACGCCTTGGCTATTTCAGCGGCAGTGCGACGCATCTGGACGACATCGAGATGATCGTTCCGGTGCTGAAACAGTTGCTTGGCAAAAATCCGAACCTGGAACTCCTCATCGTGGGAATTCTGGAACTCCCGGTGGAGCTGAAACTGTTTGCTTCCCAGATCCAGATGGAGGGCTTTGTCGATTACCAAAAACTGCCGGAGCGGATTGCGTCGGTGGATATCAACTTGGCTCCGCTTACCGATACGATTTTTAACCGTGCGAAATCGGAAAATAAATGGGTGGAAGCGGCTCTGGTGCAGACTGTGACAGCAGCCAGCAATCTCGGCGCTTTTGCTGAGATGGTACAGGATGGAGAAGACGGCGTACTCTGCCGAGACGAAGCGGAGTGGTTGGAAAAACTGCAGTGGCTGATCGACGACGAACAGGCACGAAAAGCCATTGCCGGACGGGCATATGGCCGGTGCAGCCGCGAGTGTGTCACAATCTTTCATGCCACCGGGATTTGCGAGTGGGTGGAGCGCCACTGGAATCTACGCTGTGCCTTTGTGCTTCCAGCGATGGAGATCAGCGGAGGCATCCGCGTTGCACTTCTTCATGCGGAAATGCTGGTAAAAGCAGGAGCGCAGGTCAGCCTCTTTACTCTGGAAGGGGAGGCGGAGTGGTATCATGAGGGTGATTTCCATTTTCCGGTGCTGTCGGCCGAGCGAGAGAAACTGCAGGGAACGCTGGATCTTGCGGTAGCGACGATGTGGAATACCGCAGAGTTCGTCGAACAGTCCAGCAAGATCCGAAAGAAAAAATATCTGGTGCAGAATTTTGAAGTTGGATTTTATCCGCCGGGAAGCCCGTACCGGATCGCAACTTCGGCGACTTACCGGATGAGGAGCCCGATGGAGTACGTAACCATTTCCAAATGGTGTCAGAACTGGCTGCGGGAGGAATACCATACCGAAGCAGCCTATCTTCCGAACGGCATCGATCCGTCCTTCTATCCGAAACGGGGGCGGGATCTGCAGGGAAAAATTCGGATTCTGATCGAGGGAGACTGCAGCGCGGAGCATAAAAACGTGGACGAGAGCTTCCGTATCGTGGAACAGCTGGATCTGGAAAAATTCGAGATCTGGTACATGTCCTACAATGGAAATCCGAAATCCTGGTACCGCGTGGACCGCTTTTTACACCGGGTTCCATATGAAAAAACACCGGAAGTCTATGCGGCGTGTGATATCCTGCTGAAAACAAGCCTGCTGGAAAGCTTTTCCTATCCGCCGCTTGAGATGATGGCGTCCGGCGGCTACGTCGTTGCTGTGCCGAACGGTGGCAATCTGGAATACCTGAAAGATGGGGAAAACTGTATTCTCTATCCGCAGGGAAATCTCGCGGAGGCAAAAGCGGCGATTGAGCGTATTCTGACAGATGCGGAACTGAGGAAAAAACTGGATACGGGAGCAGAAGAGACGGTAAAGGAAAGAAACTGGAAAAGAATCGAACCACAGATTTTAGAACAGTATCTTGGAAAATAAATAAGCAACAAAAAGGGCTGTCGCACTAGCAAATATTTCTGGCGGTAGCTCTGCGTTATACCCAAATGGCATCGAAATCGGTTGCGTTTTCGATGCCATTCTTTACTTCTTATAGGAAAGTTCGACTTCCGTCGAACTCTTGAATCAGGATCACCCGTTGGACGGGAGGTCCTGATTGCTTATAAATTAGAAGATCAGTGCCGTTTGTTTCGGTTATTGCGGCGTCTGTTTCTGCGTTTCCGTCTCTTTCTCGCGTTGTTGATCACGACAATGATCAGAATTAGAAAAGCGACACCGTTCAGGCCAAGCAGAATATAGAGCAGTGTGGAGAGAAAAGAAATTTTCTTGGTTTCTTCCGGTGTTGGAATATCTGTGCTGTCGGTTTCTTCTGATGAATTGGAGGAAACCGAAGAACTGTCGGAAACAGTACCTGGAGCGGAAACCTCGGCTGTTCCGATGAAGTGATCATCGAAAAAATACTGGCGGGTGTACGGTTCCTCAACGGAAGCGCCGTCCGGATCGGTGTAGGTTGCAGTTTCAATTTTCGCATTCTTTGGAAGCGTTACCACACCGGAAAGACTTTCCTTTTTTGCGTTCTTCAGGGTATAATGTGTAAAATTATCATAACCGAAATCAAGTACGGTACGGGTATCGTTGATATAATCGAGGTTATCACAGGTTAAAACAACGCAGACCAGCGTCATATTGCCTCGCTTGGCAGCGGTAACGAGTGTGTTGTGTGCCTCATCGGTATAACCGGTCTTTCCGGCGAAAGCACCCTTGTATCCCCACTGACCGTCCTGGAACAGCAATGCGTGGTGGTTCTGAAGATCACGCGGTGTCGAGGTCATATTGGTCGGCTGAATTGTGTAGGTCAGATCGGACTCGATGCGGCAGAAGGTCTCGTTTTTGATGCACTCCTGCATAATGAGTGCCATATCGTGTGCACTGGTGTAGTGGTTCGGATCTGGCAGACCGTTTGCATTGACAAAATGGGTATTCGTGCAACCAAGTGCAGCGGCGCGTTCGTTCATCATGGCGGCGAAACCTTCCTCGCTTCCGGCAATGTCGATGGCAAGCTGTGTGCAGACCTCATTTGCCGAGGCAAGAAGAATCGCGTGAAGAGCATCCTCCACTGTGATCGTTTCGCCAAGCTGAACGTTGATGCGGGCATTTCCCGGAATGGATTCGCTGACAGCATGTTCGCCGAAGGTAACGGTGTCGGTCATCTGCTTGTTTTCAATGATCAGCAGAGCCGTCAGAATCTTGGTGATGCTGGCAGGATAGCGCTGCTCGTCCATGTTTTTATCGTATAAAACAGCACCAGTATCGGCATCGAGTAAACAGACAGCGCCGGAATTGTTTTCCGGTCCTTCGGGCCAGGTGGTGACTGTTTTTTTATCGGTTGTGGCAAAAATCGTCTGCGGGAGGCAGGACGCGGCAAAAACAAAAGCAAGCAACAGGCATAAAAATGTGCGGGCTGCAGAATTCTTTCTAATCATAACTCACTCCTTCTGATCCAGCGGGTACAGCTGCATAAGACTGTCCGGGCAGCGGATCTCTCTAAAATGTATTAGACACACTTTTATTATTATAACATAAAGCGAGCAGGGAAGAAACACATAATTTCTTAATATTTTCAGTCGGGATTTGCAAAATGCAGTAAAATAGAGTATAATGCGAACGAGTTCATACGGAAAAACAAAAAACCTGAAAAACAAAAACCCCAAGGAGTTAAAAAAAGTGTCAGATATGAAATGGCTCCGTTTTATACGGAAATTGAAACCTTACAACATACAGAAGGGACTGCGTTACCTGAAACATTATGGCCCAAAGGAATTCCTGATCCGTCTTTCGGAGAGGATGGAGCCGGAGGAGGCGCTGGCCGCTGCTGCCACTGTCCTGAGTGCCCTGCGGCATGCCCGGCAGGGCTTCGGACACCGACAGCGGCGGACGACAACGCCCCTCCCCGGGCTCCGGAACAACGAGACCTAGTCCGACAGCGGCTCCACCAGCAGGCCCTTGTCCGTGACGGACAGGGGACGCACGGCCAGCAGTTCGCGACCGGGATGGGCCCCTGCGGGCAGCCGAAGGAAAAGTTGACTACCAGGCGCTGGCACGCATGATCGACTATGTGATCGA
>OKSA01002883.1_pt1 | contig 13412 bp, 6 predicted proteins | sample 1601181 | NCBI WGS metagenome assembly OKSA01 (sample SAMEA3541538, study PRJEB24748) | human gut metagenome | biome: human gut; feature: human-associated habitat; material: faeces | place: China | collected 2012
ACTCGCAGTGTAGTGGCAGGCTGCCATAGCCGGTACCCAGTATTTTCCTTCGGGGTCACCTTGTTTTAATAAGGCTATTTGGTCTTTTTGGTTTTCAATACGTTTATGATGTGAACAGGGGGCCGGGAAAGTGGACCAGCAGGGGTATCCCACTGTGCCGGTTTCTGAACCTCCCCAGCGGAAATCAGCACGGTCTATGTTGTGGTAGAACAGGCAGTTGGGTTGGTATTTATTGACGATGGGTTCCACATCAGGACCGTCACCTCGTGGGTCATCGGCTCCGCCATCAAACCAAATCATATATAAATCTCCATAGCGGGTACAAAGTTCTTCCACCATTTTCTCGCAGAAGCGTTTATACCACGCCTGTCGGTTGGCGGCAAATTCTCCGTCACCGGCTACCTTGAAATTATGGATACCCAGAAGTGAATTCCATCGGATGCCTACATAGATGCCCGGCTGGATACCATACTTACGGCAGGAGTTGACAAAGTCGCGGACAATGTCTCCTTTGCCATCACGCCATTTTACAGCTTTCAGGCAGTATGGGTTTACGTCACTTTGCCACAATCCGAAGCCGGTTTCATGCGTGGCTGTGAGTACGGCGAATTTGCAGCCTGCGGCTTTAGCTGCCTGAATCCATTGGTCAGTATCCAGTTGGGTAGGATTAAATATATTATAATCTTCAATGGGGCTGATACGGTTGTTGCCTTGTCCGTAGCGGATGCCGTCGAATACGTGGAGGTCATAATGAAATACGGCTCCCATTTCCGCTTCGTGCCATTTCAATTGATGCGGTTTGGGTACAATGATTTCCGGTTGTGCAACACTCAGTACACAGTTCATAAGGAAGAGAAGGGATGTATATAGTATCTTCATGGGTTATAAATAATTAAAAAATGGATCTTCTGTTTTTTGCAGCCATGTTTTTAATTGGCTTTTCAATCGGTTTACCAGTTTGGGATGCTGCATAGCTATATTATTCATTTGGTAAGGGTCTGATCTCCTATCGAATAGAATAATCTTATCTACCTTTCCATCGGTTGTATGGATAGTAAACGTATGTGTGGCGGTGCGTAATCCCCGGTAGCCTGTTGCCGGATTGGATGACTGTATGTAATAATAGGGTTGGACAATGCGGTTGTTTTCTTTTCCGCAGAGGAGAACGGAAGCAAGGTTGAATGTTTGTACTTCTTCCGGTATTTGTTGCTGAAAGCCCATGATGGAAAGCAGGGTCGGATACAAGTCGGCAAAAGCTATCATGGTTGTTCGGTCGGTTTTCGGCTTTATTTTTTCCGGCCATGAGATAAGGACGGGAATTCGCATGGATTCCTCATAAAAGATATCTTTTCCGGCTTGTTCATGAGCCCCCATGCAGATGCCGTGGTCAGAAGTGAATACTACAATAGTATTTTTTAATAAACCCAAACGTTTCAATTCGTTGATTATCCGACCTATATTTTCATCGACTCCGGTCATGCAGGCATAGTAATTGCGGATATTGTTTCGGAAATAGTCACCCATTTCAGTGCCTTTGGCGGGAATGTCGGGACGGTTGGCACATAATGCCTCTACATTCAGGTTTTTATACATCTCCTTGTATCGATCGGGCACCAACTCGTAACCGGTGTGTGGAGGGTTCATGGATACGACTAAGGCAAATGGCTGCGTTTTATCTATATGCCCGTTGAGGTACTCAATCGCTTTGTCGGCTTCATACTCCGGTCCCCATTGATTGACATAATAAAAACTGTCCCGGGGAGCATCAGTGTCCCAGTACATGGGTTTTAAATGGTAGTCGTAAGTGTCATAAGCGGTCCAATAGTCAAAACCGTGCCGGCGTTCTTTTGGACACCATTCGTTCCAAGCAACTGCACCATGGTTGTTGTAAGTATCTATGTATGGTTCATAAGGAGCATCCAGATGCCATTTGCCGATATATCCTGTTTGGTATCCATTGGCTTTAAGTATATCACTCCAGCAGCGTGCATCTTGTGGAAGTTCTACTCCATAAGGAGCGTTGGCAGAATTGCAATTGCCTGTTACTTTGTTCTTATGCGGATACATGCCTGTCATCAACATGCCTCGTGCCGGTGAAGATACGGGATAGCTGCTGACAGCATTGGTGAAATTCACTCCTTCACGGGCCAGTTGGTCCAGGCAAGGTGTTTTGACAGGTTCTTTTCCGAGACAACCTAAAGCATCTCCTCTCCATTGATCTGCCATGATGAAGACCAGGTTAGGTTTTTCTTGAGCTTGAATCTGGAATACTGGACACAAAGGGAATGCCAGCAAGAAAATATTAAGTCTTTTCTTCATAATCTGCAAAGGGTTAATAGAGGTTTCATCATTCCTGACTGATTGTGTTTTATTGTGTAATTGTCAAAAACTTAATTTAAAAAGCTCTTATTTTAAGCGTTGATAAATAGCATCAGCAAAACTTCATCATTAAAACAAAGATATTCATATAATGTGAATATGTTATGGGAAGGTAGGAAAACTTTTCGGAAACTTTCCTTTTCCTTCCCATAAATGCTTGTTATTGTTTTGAAAGCTTATTCACCTTCAGGTAAAGTTCCATCATTTCTGCTCCATCCGGGATTCTGATAAATGGTAGAACTTTCATATTCGTTAGAACCCGGAACAGCGGTAGTCAGGCGGAATTGCTTGTTACTAATAGGATACAGGTATTTGCTTGTATTCCAATTTAGTCCACTGAAACCAATATTAGCAGCATTTTTACGATAAGGTAATAAATATTTTCCTTCTGCATATGGGTCGGATTTTGCTGAAATATTGGCTGTCTTGTCTGTTACGCCATATTCTAAAAGTGTTATTTGGGGAATTGGGGTTACAGCGTCTTCGGCTTGAGGGTTTGTATACAGTTGATACATGCTATCCCAAAAATTAAATCCTTGCACATGCACATCTTTTACTTGATCCAAAGCGCGCCAACGTTTTAAGTCTGCCATACGGAATCCTTCTGATACCAACTCGACACGTCGTTCACGACGGATGTTGTACAGAGTTGTGTTTATTTGTTGACCGGCAGAATAACTTCCCCAATCTTGCTTTTCTTTACTTATGTCTGTATTGTTTATGGTCTTTTGATAGTCTGTACTCATACCGGCACGTGTACGAAGAGCTTTCCAGTATTTATCGCAGTTGCCACCTAGATTACCGTTTAATTCGTAGTAAGCTTCTATATAATTCAGGTAGGCTTCTGCTGCACGGAAGATTGGGCATCCTGTATAGGATTCTTTTGTTGACTGCATATCTCCGGATGTATTCAATCCTTTGCGCAGACAGTATCCGGTCGGATTACTATTTTCTTTTTGGGGCTCGAAAATTTCAGGGCGGTAAAAGTAGCCGTATCCATCATTCTTCTTTATCCAAGTAGCAAAATTGGGATCGTCGGATAACAGATCTCCGGTTTTTAAAATCGTCTGTCTCATGCGTCCGTCTCTGTCGGTAAAGATATGTTCGTATGTATCGTCTCCTTGATAACTGGTACTGGCATAAATAGGTAGGCCGTCAGCCATCAGATAAGAATCTACCATGGAGCGCGTATAACCTGTGTTACCTCCGCCATTGCGTTGTAAATAGCTTACAACAAAGTGGAAAGAAGTGGCATCTGAGTTGACACTATATTTACGCCATAATAAAATTTCATCTATTCCGCTTAAATCAATAGAATTAAATAGTGCGGCATAATTGTTGTGCAAGCTATGTCCTTGAGCTACGATATCAGCTGCTTCTATTGCTTGCTGTAGGAAATATTTAATTTCAGCATCGATGTCAAAGCTGAAATCTTTTAAATAATCCATTGAAGCACCAGGCCATCCGGGACCACCAGGAACAAATGCACTTCCTTTATGATATTTTTCCCATGTTGCTTCAAACAGGGCAGCGCGACTTTTTACTAATGCAGCGCAGTCTTTGTTTAACCGATTGCTTACGGGAGCAGTGGGAAGCATATATTCGTAGGCTTTATCTAAATCAGATAAGATAAAGCGTGCGACTTCATTGCGTGGACGCCGTTTGGAAGCTTCACGTATGGCGTTGTAATCATCCGGTAATATTTCAGTCAGAATAGGAAAATCACCTAGATTCTGCAATGCTGTGAGATAAATATAAGCACGGAAGAAATATACCTCGCCAATATAGTGTTTGATATTTGCGTCATTACCGGATATTTCTCTGTTGGTATATCGTTCGGTAACTGTTTGAATAAAATAATTAGCTGCACGTATCTTACGGAAATATTTATGCCATAAGTCATCATCACCGACATGGTACTGTCCTTTTACGAAAAGTTTACTTGGTGAGTCTGCGGTTTGGTCGTCTGTTCCGTTATCTTTTTGGAATAATCCTAAATTATAAGTGGCAGAACCATGAGATGGAAGAATATTGCCATATTCGTCATCTTTTTCGTCTTCACTGTCATTATAAAATTTGGCAGCATAAGCAGCCAGGTCTGTTTCGGAATAAAGATAGACATTGGTGCTGACAGAAGTGATAGGTTCGCAATCCAGATAATCATTGCATGAGGTCGTAAAAACACTTGCAGCGGCTATGAATGTATATAATAGAATCTTTTTCATATGTTTTATTATTTAGAATGTTGCATGTAGTCCAAAAGATATAGTTGTTTGTAGCGGATAAGTTTTTCCGGAATTCCCATCAGAATAACTTGAATAAGTTGTTTCTGGGTCAAAACCGCTAGGTAGGCTAGTGATAGTCAATACATTCTCGGCACTGACATATACACGTAATTTCTGCATATGTAGTTTGTTGATGATTTGTGTCGGGAAAGTATATCCTAGTTGGATATTTTTTAAACGGGCATAGGCGCCGTTTTGCAAGTAACGCGTTTGTACTTTTTGATTCATATCTTTGCTCATATACATTTTGGGAAAATAAGCATTGGTATTGGGACCAAATACAGAAGTTGTATTTTCTGGGCGATAATAATCCAAATGCTCTTTTAAGCCGGTTGATTGCCATTCTCCTCCCGAGATTCCCCAAAACATGGGACCATCCAGCCATAAATCGCGTTTTGCGACTCCTTGCCAGAACATACTAAAGTCGATACCTTTCCATTCAACTCCTAAATCTAAGCCAAATCTGAAACGTGGGGTGGAGTTACCAATAATTTTGCGGTCTCCCGGATCGTCTACTGTATTAGCTCCTTCGTTGATTACTTTATCTCCATTAAGGTCTTCGAACATAATATCACCTTCGCCCCAGCCTGAGCCCCATGAAGGGTTGTTATCTTTTGTCCATTCGTCCATTTCCGATTGGCTTTTAGCTATTCCATGAGTTACATATCCCCAAATGGCTCCTAATTCCTGATCTTTATAATAGGTGTTGAGTGATTTGGATTCGTTGGGATACTTGTCGACAAATGAGCGGGAATCTGCCATGTTGAAGCCTATATTATAATTAACTTGTCCTATTCTGTCACGCCAACTGGCGGCTACTTCCCATCCTTTGGTGCGTAAGTCTGTGTTATTGCTTGCCGGCATACCGATGCCATAGATAGAAGCAACTTCAGAAGCCGGACCGACCATATCCAATGTCTTACGGATAAAATAATCGAAATTTATGTTAAGTCGATTTCTGAACATTCCTAAATCAAAACCAATATTTAAGGATTGTACTGTTTCCCAAGTCAATGAACTGCTAATTGTTCCAGGCATACCGGCAACAGTTGGTTTAGAGTCTCCCATTAGCCAGCTTCCTCCATTGGGCTTGACTGTTTGCAATAAATACATGGGATAATAAGAATTCGTATTTTGATTACCTAGTGTACCCCAGGATACACGAGGCTTTAATTGGTTGATAATATTTTCATCTACCGGGAAAAAATCTTCGGCCGCCATATTCCAGCCTAAAGAAAACGAACCGAACAGTCCCCAACGGTCTTTTCGGAGGAAACGAGAAGAACCGTCATAGCGTAAGTTACCAGCAATAAAATATTTATTGGAATAATCATAGTTAATACGTCCAAAGAAACCCGCTGTAGCCCAAGTGTAAGCACTGGCTTCATTAATTTTATCTTCGCCTGTTGCAGTGCCGATTTCGGGTACTGATTCAGTAATGAGATCCATACGTTTTACAGAAAGATAACGGTTGTTGTATTTTTCTGTATTAACGCCTGCCATTACTTTGAATTGATGTTCGTCGAATGAAAAAGAATAATCACTATACAAGCTGGTTGTCAAATGATTGGCTTTAGTCCAATATTGCATAGCTCCGGTTTGTCCTACTGCGTATTCTCCACCGTATGCCAGTTCTAATGCTTCTCCGACTACATTGTGTTCATATACTTTATTCAGATTCTGTCTTTGTACTTGATCAATCAAGCGTAACCCTACATTTGCATATATATTCCAGTTTTTCAAAGGATGAAAAACAAGTTGTCCTTGCAGATAAACGTTATTATTACTGGTAATGGAACGACTTCCATTCGTAAGTTGTCCTAATTTTCCATTGCGCATATAGTAGCCGTTAGGATCTTTAAACGGCATTGTAGGCCATAGGCGTGCCACATCATGATAGAATAAGCCATTCATGTCGCTGTAAAGAGGGTTGTCTAATTTGGTATAAACATATTTAGTATTAACTTCTATATCCAACCATTTAAAAGGTTGTGCATTAAATTTTGCATTGGTTGAAATACGTTCATAGGAATCATTTCCGTAACGCAGATTACCGTCTTGATCCAGATAGTTGGTTGATACATAATATTGGCTTTTATCACTGCCTCCGTTGATATTCAGGTTATGCTCTTGAGACCATGCCCATTTGTAGTGGGTTTTGTACCAGTTAACATTGTCATTGGCTTTTTCATGGAATTGCCAGTTACCATTTGCATTGGCAATAGTGCTGGTTGTAATTTCACCATTCATGTATTGCTGGATACGTTCCATGGTATCTTCATCAAAAATAGCTTTTCCTCCTCCGTTAATACTACCTTCGTTAAAATAGTTAGCGAATTGGTAGGAGTTCATTAAATTCGGCAAATGGTTAGGACCGGCATAACGGGCATTTCCGGAATAAGAGATATTGGCTTTTCCTGCTTTACCTTTTTTAGTAGTAATCAAAATCACGCCGAATGCTGCACGTGAACCATAAATAGAACTGGCGGCTGCATCTTTTAATACGGAGATAGACTCTACATCATCCGGATTCAGATTGTTCATATTGCCTTCTATACCGTCAATTAAAACTAACGTAGCAGCTTTAGAACCTGTAGAAATAGTACCTGTACCACGGATGTTCACATCCATAGTTTGTCCTAATTGTCCTCCTAAGCCTCCAACAGATAAATTTAAACCAGGAACAGTACCTTGTAATGATTGGCCTAAGTTAGTGACGGGACGGGAATCGAGTACTTTAGTATCTACTGTAGCTACAGCGTCTGTCAGATTAGCTTTTCTTTGTGTACCGAAACCGACTACGACAACCTCATCCAACGTTTGTGTGTCTTCAGACATTTGAATGTTATACGAAGTTTGGTTTTCATTGACTTTAATTTCTTGTGTGATGTATCCGATAAAAGAGATAACCAACACATTTTCTTTTGAAACTTGGATTGTGAAATTTCCATCAAGGTCAGTCACCGTTCCATTGGTTGTCCCTTTGACAATGACACTGGCACCGATAATAGGCTCTTTGAGCTTTTTATCCGTGACTACACCGGTGATGCTGAATTGCTGGGCGTACAGGAATGTACAGTTGCAAAGCAATATCAAAAATAGAATTGAGATTTTTTTCATGCTTCTCTGTTTTTTAATTAGACATTAGGTTAATACATTGCAAATGTATGTTAATCAGTGAAGTGGCTTAATACACGTTCATTTCATTCAGTATGCATGTTTAATGCATCTCTATATTTTTTGGTGAATCTTTGTTGTTATCTCTTTTTTATTTTATTCCTTTGCTACAGGTAATGAATTAAATATGAACCTTAAAATCTTATCACTGGTTATAATTGGAGTATGTATATTACTGCCGGATGTGTGTTATGCGTTTTTAGAAAAAGATGTGCATCTGCTTAATATGCAAAACGGATTGGCCGACAATACCGTATCTGCTGTTTATAAGGATAAAGAAGGTTTCGTCTGGTTTGGAACCCGAAACGGGCTGAGCCGTTATGACGGCAGGCAGATTACGAATTTTGAACAAAGTAATAGTTATCCTAGTATCTCAAACTTGAAGGAAGCTTTTGATGGGGTGCTGGCATTTGTGGATAATGGTGTCTTTTCTGCATTTGATTTGAAAAAAGAACGGTTTTTGTCTGTGGTTTCTTCTTCGGGACAGGGTATTCCATCTCGAGGGATATTGCAGAAGAACGATTCGTTGGTTTGGGTGATTTCCGGGAGTGAGTTGCATTTAATGAAGCGGTGCGCATCAAAAGAGGGTGAGCTTCGGCTCCGGGTTCAAGAAAAATATACAGGCTGGAATAACCAGGATAATCTTTTGGTTGCCATCACTTATTCTTCGGATAAAAAAAGTATCTGTCTGATTGATGAAAAAGGTAGAATTATCTTGCTGGATGCGACAAACCTGAATTCCTTTCGGGTGATTGACCTGGGGCGTATCGGTAGTCTGTCTGTAAATTCTGTTTTGTATGATGATGGTCGGATATGGATTTCTACAATAGCTCATGGGGTTATTTATTACAATGAACGAACCGAGAAAATCAAGCAGTTGACTTATCATGTGGCTCCGGTATCCGACAGACTTTCTCATACAGATGTTTTCGGTGTTATCAGATTAAATGAGAATAAATATCTAGCCGTAACGTGGAATGGATATACGGTGATGACAATAGATAAAAATAATCAGGACGAGATATTGACAGAAGTTTATAGTAACACTTCTTCTTTGATGTACCGCAATCTTGAAACGAGGATGATTGCGGCTTATTACGATTCACATGGTATTCTGTGGATTGGTACGGATGGTGGAGGAGTTATCTGGTCGGATTTGCGTATGCAGTTTTATAATTGTTTTTATCAGGACAGGCATAATGAGATTTGTTCTATTGTAGCGGATGACGATCATTATCTTTGGTTGGCAACATACCATAAAGGAATTATGCGGAGCCGGACAGCGTTTGGTACTTCGGAAAAAATAGACTTCTTTCAAGTAGGAGATCAAGATGTGAAAAAACAACAGACAGTGTTGTGCAGTCTGAAAGATGAGAAAGGGAATTTATGGTTTGGGAATTCAGATGGTTCATTGACCTGTTATTATAAAAAAGAACGCTCATTCAAAATATTGCGATTGATCACGGAAGATGGTGACCTTAACAAATCATCTGTCTGGGCCTTATTTCTTGATAGCAAAGGTCGTTTTTGGATTGGTACACATAAAGGACTTTGGCTATTCGACCGTGAAACGAACAGGGGTAAGAAGATACATTTCAAAGTATCCGGATTACAGAACTTGTCTCCTCTTTATATTCGTGCTATGGCTGAAACCGACGATCATACGCTTTGGCTGGGCACTGCGAATTATGGTATATGTAAAGTGATAAATGAAAAAGAACTGCAGACCGGCTATGAAAAGAAGTATGGTATGGCTGAGAATTCCGTTCGTTCATTATTAGCTTCGTCCGATGGTAATTTGTATGTCGGATACATGGCCGGTCTGGCAGTTTTCTCTCCCGGACAGGATGCGATAACTCATGTATATACTACCCGGGATGGATTGTGCAGTAACTTTATTGGTTGCATGACTGAGGATGCGGACGGGCAAATCTGGTTGGGCTCTAATTCAGGTATTTCCCGTTATAGCCGTCATCAGCATTTGTTTTATAATTATTACATTGCGGGCAGTAACCGTTCTGTCCTGCATTGGGAGGATGTCCTGTTTTGGGGAAATAATAAAAATCTTACTTATTTTAACCCCGATGACATTAAAGCGTTTACCACTTCCGAATCTGTCGTGATTACCGGATTGGAGGTAAATAATAAACCTGTAGAGATAGGAAGAGAGGTCAATGGGCAGACCATTCTTTCACAAAGTATTTTCTATACGCCTTTTGTCCGGTTGAATCATGCGAATCGTGACTTTGCGCTGACGTTCAATAACCTTTCTTATTCTGAAAGCCAGCAGAAGTATAGTTACAGGCTTCGTCCTTATCAGCCTGATTGGCTTGTGGCCAACGGAGGGGAAAAAGTTTCGTATGCTAACCTTCCTGCCGGGGAATATGTTTTTGAGGTGAAAAATATTTATCCGGATGAAAGAGACAGTAAAATAACCTCGTTGAGAGTAGAGATTTTGCCTCATTGGAGTGAAACTTTCTTTTTCCGCTTCTGTATGATGGTGCTGGGAGGGATAATAGTTTATATGGTTATGCAGCGTATTAAATTACGGCAAAAGAGGTTGGAGCATGAGTTGCGCTTGGAACATGAGATATTTGCTGCTACTGTAGAGCGTGACAAGGAGAAGCAGATTCGGATGGAACGCGAGAATTTCTTTACGAATGCAGCTCACGAGTTGCGTACACCTTTAACTTTAATCTTATCTCCCCTGCAGGAATTGTTAGGAACCGTCCGCCCTTCAGACACCGTCTATACTAAACTGGCTGCCATGTATCGCAATGGAACCTCTTTGCAGACATTGGTCGATCATTTGCTTTATGTGCAGAAGATTGAAGCAGGTATGATTAAACTCCGGATTTCGAAAGTCGATATAGTGGTATTGGCAAAGCAGATAACCGATCCTTTTCATGAACTGGCAGAAACAGAAGGGATTAACTTTACGGTTGAATCGCTGAATGAGCCACTTTTGCTATGGATAGACGTGGAAAAAATAAGTTCGGCTATCCGTAATTTATTATCTAATGCGTTTAAGTATACATCTCCGAATGGAAAGGTGATTTTTAAGATGAACCGTATCGAGATAGATGGATATTCATTTTGCAGTATAATCATATCGGATACAGGTAAAGGAATACCGGAAGAGTTACGGGGGAGGATTTTTGAATCATTTATTACCGGAGAAAATACACCTTTGTTTTCTAATAAGGTAGGTATAGGCTTGCGTATTGTTAAAAATACGATGGATCTTCATCATGGCACGGTGAATTTGGACAGTACTCTTGGAAAGGGTAGCACTTTCACATTATTGATTCCTGAGGGAAATGCACATTTTGCAGAGGACCGGTATGAGATTGTTGGTGCTCCGGAGATGGAGGAATATGCTCTTCCGTTACCGGTAATGCAGGCGGAAGGGCAGGAAGACAAGCCTTCGAATAAAAAAACATCTCTTCTTGTTATTGAGGACAATGAGGAAATCCGGCATTATGTCTGTTCTTTATTCTGTAAAGATTATGCCGTATATGAGGCGGCAAACGGTGAAGAGGGGGGTGATGTGGCAATGAGTAAAATTCCGGATTTGATTATTTCTGATATAATGATGCCTGTAAAAGATGGGTTTACCTGTTGCCGGGAATTGCGTGAGCAGCCTCGGACAGCACATATCCCTATTTTGATGCTGACGGCAAAGGCTGAGGATGCGGATGTGTTGCAGGCTTCAAAAATAGGTGTGGATGATTATATGATGAAACCCTTCAATCCGGAGGTATTGAAGGCAAAAGTCCGGAACCTGATACTCCAGCGGGAACGCCTGAAGAGGATATATACAAAGACGTTGATGTTGAAGCAGCAGGAAAGTGAACCGGAAGCGGATGGGAATAATGCTCCGGATGATTTTATACAGCAAATTATTCATGTCATAGAAGCTAATCTGGCGAATGAGAACTTTAATGTAAAAATGTTGGCGGAGCAATTGAATATGAGTCAGCCTACCCTTTATAGAAAAATAAAGCAACGTAGCGAACTGGCTGCTATTGATATGATTCGGAGTGTACGGATGAGCAAGGCTGCCTCCCTTATTATGGAGAACAGGTATTCCATTCAGGAAATAGCCGAAATGGTAGGATATAGTGATACACGTACGCTCCGAAAGCATTTTACCGAGCAATTCGGAGTGTCTCCATCCAAGTATATGGAAAAGGATTGAATCTGCTTCTTATCCGAAGCAGATTCCCATCCGTTTGCCTTGTACAATCAGGTCATGGTTCTCATTGACAAGTTTTAATTTACCAGCCACTTCATTCAGAGGGATGGAGCCAATTTCCGCACCTTGCAGAGAGACCATTCGTCCGAATTGTCCGGAAGCAATCAGTTCTGTGGCATGTCCACCCATACGAGTGGCCAGATTACGGTCGTAGGGAGTAGGAGAGCCGCCACGCTGGATATATCCCAGTACAGTTTCACGGGTCTCGAATCCGGTTTCATATTCTATTTCTTGGGCTATATATTCGGCGGCTTTTTTGCCGTCCATGGTTTTGATGCCTTCTGCGACAACAACAATGGAATAGGGCTTCCCTTTTTTCAAGCGTTCAATGATGGTATTGCCTATATTATGAATATCATAAGACAGTTCCGGAATAAGAATCACGTCACCGCCTCCCGCCATTCCGGAATAAAGTGCAATCCAGCCAGCTTTATGTCCCATCACTTCAATAACCATGACACGTTGGTGTGAACTGGCTGTAGAATGCAGCCGGTCAATGGCATCGGTAGCAATGGTTACGGCAGAATCGAATCCGAATGAAACGTCTGTTCCCCAAACATCGTTATCTATTGTTTTAGGTACGGAAACAACGTTCACACCTGCTTGGGCCAGTTTGGCTGCGGTCTTTTGGGTTCCGTTTCCGCCGATACATACGATACAGTCCAGACCTAGATCATGGATATTCTTTAACATCAAAGCCGGTTTGTCCTCCGAGGCTGCCGACAGGCGTTTCTTGAATGGCTTTTCTCTGGAAGTGCCTAGTATTGTCCCTCCCAGATTTAACAAGCCCGATAATGATTTTTCTGTCAATGGTTCTACGTCATTGTCCAGCAATCCCCGGAATCCGCTATGAATTCCATAAACTTCCATACCGTAATGATTTATCGCTGTTTTGCAAACTCCTCTAATTGTGGCGTTTATTCCTGGACAGTCTCCTCCTGATGTCAATATTCCTATCTTCATAGCCTTTGATGTTAAGTTGTAAGCGACCGTAAAGATAACAAAAAATAAAAGTAATGTAGAAAACTATAAAAAAAATAATGTTATCAGCCATTATAATATAGAAATAAGCTATTTTTGCAAGATATAACGAATCGTATACTAAGACAAATGAATTCTACCAGATTAATTAGTACGCTATTCAAGCCCAGACAAAAAGCGACAGCCTTGTATGCAACTCAGGCTGAGGCGCTCCAACATAAAGTGTTTTGCCGGCTGATGAAGGATGCGGCCCATACGGAGTGGGGATTGAAATATGTGTTTTTTCAAAAGAATGCGAGGTAAACGCAATTAATTAAAATATTTTCACAATT
>OKSA01002887.1_pt1 | contig 13403 bp, 7 predicted proteins | sample 1601181 | NCBI WGS metagenome assembly OKSA01 (sample SAMEA3541538, study PRJEB24748) | human gut metagenome | biome: human gut; feature: human-associated habitat; material: faeces | place: China | collected 2012
GTACGCGGGCATTGTGAAGCCTCTGCTGACTAACGATTATCCGACCATGGCGGATGGCAACGGATCGCTGGATTATCTCTTCGGCGGTGCGTCTGATAAGGCTGTGACTAATTACATGCCGGACGGTGGTTTGCTGACTTCGGATGGTCAAGGGAATTACAGTTTCGATGCGGCGTCGAAATATGCGAAATATAACGGCAATAGCAATCGATTCGAATTGACCAAGCAGACCCAGAGCGGGGATCGTAACCCGTTATTCACGCCGTTTGGCAATGACAGCGACGCCGATAGGTATTCGTTCGGCATGAACCTTGGGGCCGATTTCTATATGCCTAAAGATGGCAAAGTCAACAATCAGAACATGGTGTTTGATTTCACCGGTGACGACGATGTGTGGGTGTTCATCGATGGTGTGCTGGTGCTTGACTTGGGCGGTATCCATCAGGCGATACGCGGAACGATTGATTTTGCTACTGGGAATATCACGTATGATCGAAATCAAAGTTATGGTTCGGATCGCGCGACGACAATTAACCAGGCATTCAGTAATGCGGGCAAGAACTGGGATTCCGCTGCATATAAAACCCATCATTTGAGCTTCTTCTATCTGGAACGCGGCGACGGCGGATCCAACTGCAAGATCAGCTTCAATTTGCCGGTGAAGCCGTCCAAGGCCATTGACATTGAAAAGCAGACATTGGGCACTATTCCAGCCGATCAACAGTTCCAATTCCAGCTGTTCGCCAATGGCTCGCAAACGCCATATGAAGGCAAATACAGCGTTTACGATGCGTCCACCAATCAGGTTGTCAGCTCTGGTTTGAACACCGGTTCGAACGGTGTGATCACTTTGGCCAAAGGCCAATTTGCTCGTGTGCAATCCAATGATTTCTCTGATGACACAACCTATTCGGTGCGTGAGCTGAATTCCGGCAAATACACTGTTTCCGCGAATGGTGAGGCGTTGTCGCAGCACAACGATGGAAATGGTGGTTCCTATGCGGAAACCCATTCTTTCAAGGTGAGCGATACCAGCCATGTGACTGTTATCAATTCCAATGTGAAGCCACAAAACAATAAGACCATCGAAAAGGTCGATGGTGATGGCGACCAGTACGAGTTGCATTTGAATGCTTCGGGTGATAGCGCTTCTTCCGAAACCACTACCGTCACGCCAGCCGACATTGTGCTGGTTATGGATAAGTCCGGCAGTATGCAGGATAAAAACGACAATCGTGATACTAACGCGAAGAACGCGGCAAATAAGCTTGCTGAGAAATTACTGACCGAGGCGAATTCCAAATTATCGGAATCTCAACAAGTCCAAATGGCGGTTGTGACATTCAGCGACAAGGCCTCGACTAAGCAGAGCTTCACCACATCTGTCAGCAAGATTAAAACAGCTGTGTCCAGCAAACCTGATGGTGGAACCAACTGGGAGGCTGCGCTTAAGCAGGCGAATGATCTGCAAGGACGCACGGGCGTGAAGAAGCACATCATTTTCTTGTCCGATGGCAATCCGACGTTCCGTATATCCAATTATCCGATTGGGTGCAGCAAAAAAAGGTGCAATCCTGATGATGATTGGCGTACTACACCTCAGGGTGTGCATGGTGCAGGTACCGAGGGTAGTGATAATTACTACGGTTACAACTATGCTGCCGCTCTGGCCGAGGCCAACAGGCGGGAGAGTAATGTTTCGCTTTATGTGGTGAAGGCTTCGACTGACGCCAATAGAATGTCCGATTTCGCCCGTGAAGCCAAGGCAGTGAACGGTAAGGAATTCGATGGCACGAATGCTGAGAATCTGACGCAAGCATTCGGCCAGATCTATTCCAGCATCACCTCATCCGCGAAGATCAAGGTCTCCTCCATCACTGACACCTTGTCCCAGTGGGTCGACCCGGTCGATTTCGCTGGCGTGGCCGACGGTGCCGATATCACACAGTATGTGACGGTGAAAAACGGCAATAAGGCGCTGACGGGCGGATATACGGCCACGTACGGTGTCGATCAATCTGGCAATCGCACGGTGACGGTGACGTTTAACGGCACAGACGGTATCGTTACTGAGAAAGCCGACAGCATCGACGTATCCTTCAAGGTCAAGCCAAGCGATGCCGCCTATGCCACTTATGCCGGCAACCAGCAATACCCGAATGTGGGAGAGCCGAATACTGGCACCGCATCTGCGGGCCAGCCGGGATTCTATTCCAATGTGGACGCGCGATTGAACTATTGCGTGCTTACCGAGGTTAATGGAACTACGTCATGCGCACCGACTGAAGTCGAGTATCCGCATCCTGTGGTGCAGGTGAAGCTCGGCAAGATCAAGATCGTCAAGCAATGGTCGGATGGTGCGAGCAAGCATGATGACGGTTCCGTTACGGTGCAGTTGCAGCGTAAGAAGAGCGGCGATTCCAATGCTCAGCTGGAGGACGTCGGTGGCGTAATCACGCTGAATAAGGGCAATGGTTGGCAGACGACTGTCGACAACCTGGTTCCTGGATACACGTATTCCGTGGCGGAAATCTCTGGTGATGACCGATATGACGTCTCCTATACGGGAAACAATGTCGACTTGACCAAGCAGATGGTGTGGTCTTCCAATGCCGATGCGGGCACGTTGAACGCGACCATCACTAACACGTTGAAGACGGTTGCCCTGGAGAACGCGATTTCGGTGAAGAAGGACCTGGCCGGACGCGAGTGGAAGACCTCCGACACGTTCGATTTCACTCTGGCGGCGAAGGGCAATGCGCCGTTGCCGGATAAGTGCGAAGCCGATCAACCTTGCACGGTGAAGGTGAACTCCGATTCGGGCAGCCATACCGCGTCCTTCGGCAACATCACTTACAACGCTGGCGATGCCTCTTACACGTATTACGTGACGGAGGTCAAGGGCTCTATCGCTTCATTGCATTATTCGCAGGCGAAGTATGAGGTTGTCGTGACTGTCGCGAAGGACTCCAACGGAGAGTGGAAGGCTTCCGTGAAGTCCGTGACCAAGGTGCTGGATGACAACGGTGCAGCAGTTCCCGAATCGCAAAGTGCTGCTACTGAACCTGTCACCTTCACCAACCGATATGTCGCGGTGTCGGCGCTGCCGTTGACGGGTGGTGCGACGGGACGCCAGTGGCTACTGGTCGGTGGCGTGATCGGCGGACTCGCGGTGCTGCTTATCGGCGCTGCCGAAATTTGGAATAACAAGAAGCGACTCGTCTGAGTTGCTGTGTGAGGCCGGAATGCCTACCAACTTGAGGGCATTCCGGCCGGCAAATCAAAATTTGCGGATCGCGGGAGCAAGTTGGGTTCCCGCCTCCCGCGATTGCAAAAACAAGTAATCAAACAATAAGGAAGAGAGGATTCTCATGAAGATGAGGAAACTTTTCGCCGGCATCGCCGCCGCGGCGACGCTGCTGGGTGGCATGGCCCTGGGCGCAACCAGCGCACAGGCTGATGGCGCTACGGTAACGGACAACGCAACGTTCACGTTCACCGCTGATGATGCGGCTCAGCTGACTAATCGTACGCTGAATTTCTACAAGATTGGCGATTACGTCAAGTATGGTACTGACGATTCTGCCGGATACGGTGTTCAGACCTACGCGGCTAACAAGACCCAAGTGGATGCTGCATTGGGAACGGCGTTAGGCACTGATTACAACAAGACCGACATCGACAATCTTGCTAAGGCTCTAGCTGACGGCAAGCTTGATCAGTCGCTTACTCGTCCGTGGGCTGAAGGAAATACTCGTAAGTTTGCTGAAGCATTGGCCCAGCAGCAGAATCTGGCTGCTGTCACCCCAGCTCCGGAATTCACTGTGACTGGCACTTCGGCTACGGTTACGCTGCCAGCTGGTATCTATCTCGTCGTGGATAACACCGATGCGACTGCTGGCGTCACCAAGGCTGTTCCAATGATTGTCTCTTCTGGAGAAGTCAAGGATGGTGTGCTCACTAATCCGACGAAGGACACTACGGTGAATTTCAAGAATTCTGCCGTCAAAGAGCCTAGCAAGACTGTCTCCGCGACGAGTGTTTCTGTCGGTGAGACCCTGACCTATACCCTGACGGGTCATGTGGCTAACCCGAAGCCGGAAGCGTTTGTTTTCCACGATATTCCAAGCGTTGGCCTGACTGTCAAGGCTGATTCTTTCAGCGCAACCGTTGATGGGAATTCTGTTGTTTTCGCGGATTACTTCACTACTGATTTCAGCAGCTTGTCCGATTATAAGGGTAACGGTACTAATGAGTTCACTGTTACGGTGATTCCTGCAAAGCTCGCTGAACTTGCCGGTAAAACCATTGTTGTTACTTACAAGGCTGTGGTGAACTCCGAAGCCACGGGCAACGGCGTGAGCAACAAGCTGGTTAAGAATGACGGTAGTTATGACACCGTAACTACTAAGCTGTTCTCTTTCAACTTTGAGAAGCGGGATAACGATGGTAAAGCCCTTGCAGGCGCAACCTTTAAGCTGTCTGTTGCTGACAACCAGACTGGTATGCTTCCGACCGTGAATGGTCAGGAATACGGCACGACTCAGACTTCTGGCGGCAACGGTAACGTCACCTTCTCTGGCTTGAAGGCAGGTACTTACACGGTTACGGAGACTCAGGCACCGCAGGGTTATATGAACACTTTCTTGCCGTCGTTCACTGTCACCATTGACAAGAATGGCAATGCCACTTTCGATGAGGATGCTTTTGGCTTGGTCAACACGTCTGAAAAGACCGTGAAGAACATCAAGTCCATCACCCAGCTGCCGCTCACCGGCGCTGCGGGAACCATGCTGTTCACCGTTGTGGCTCTGCTCGTGGCTGGCGCTGGCGTGACCATCGCCATCAAGTCTCGTCAGAACGCCGAGGCCTGATCGCCCATCTCTGACGGTGTTCGATAAGAACACCAATCCAGAGTGATTTAAGGTCGACCCATTATGGGTCGGCCTTTTTGTATTGCTCTGTATTTCATGTGGGATTGCTTGGATTGCGCCATATTACGTTGCTTTGGACGTGCCACCCGATGTGGGTGGGCATTGCATTTTTCGAGGGTATAAGGAGTTTCGGTGGGATGTGTTGCAACAAACGGAATCTGGAAACGTGAACCGTTATGGGGGCTGTTAGTCGGGGGAGTGAAGTGGGGGTATTGCACGGAAGGAGGGCCATAGAATCGCAGGCACATCCGCAAAAGAAAGCAACGAAGCATCAATGGGAGGTATTGCGATGCGCAGTGGGGGAGCATTCAGTGACGAGGAGATTCAGCTGTTGCGTGGATTGCCGGCTGTTTCCAATGTGACTCGTGATCGTATCACCTATTCCGACACATTCAGACAGGTGTGCACTATCCGATATCTTGCGGGGGAGTCGCCCACCAAGATCTTCCGCGAAGCGGGTCTGCCGCCGGAATTGGTTGGTTACAAGCGTATCGAGCGCAGTGTGGCGCGGTGGAAGGATGCGGCCATCAAGTCGGTGAGCGGCAGCGACACCATGACCGATGGTGAGATCATAGCGCAGCTTGCGGCGCGGTATAAGCGTGCGTTGGCGACGAGGCGGAGTCTTGAAGACATCGCCAATACGGCCACTGAGCCGAAGCCTGCCGCAACGGCTGCGTCGAATGACGTTCATCCGTTGTCTCTCGGACTGTTCGACGGTGATACGGCCGGCATTATTATCAGGCAGCAGGCTCGTCGTATCGACGAGCTCGAGCGCGATGTGGTGAGGTTGCGCAACAAGCTGGACAAGGAAGTCGGGCCCAATCCTGCCTCCGCTGAGGCCTGACTTATGCTATCTAGCTTATAGATGGCGGATGGTTCGCCCCATTTGCCAGTTCGGGGGTATAAATCATACCCCCGAACCGCCTATTCTCGTCTAGCACCCGCCATCTATAAGCGAGATACCTTTCCGCAAAGCCCCAAATCCGCCATCTATAAGCCAGATAGACCCATCAGTTTGACCATGGATAGACTCGGTTAGAGATGCTCTTGGCAAAAATGCCAATTTCGGCCTCCTGCAAAGGGTTTTGATGGGTCTAACCCATGATTTACATAAAACCTAACCCACGATTTGCATAAAACGTGGTTCGCTCAGAGCTGTGGCCGGAAAGACCGCCTAGGTCCGACCGATGCTATCGGAATCGTCGGGGAAGAAGGCACGCGGGCGGAGTGCAATATAATGTTCCCTATGGCTGGCAGTTCAAGGGGGGTAAGACTGATGGCAGTTTTTCCGCATGGGAGCGCGCGCGGCGGGTCGAGAAGCGACGGTCCGCAGCAAATTAAGGACTTACGCGCCGACGATTTTTATGGCGATTCGCACGATGGCAACGACGGCTCGCGCGGTTCGCACGACACCACGCGCAACACGCGCACCTACGTTCCGCCGACGTTCGCCGAGGCGACCGATGTGTCCGAAGAGATTCGCGAGCGTCGCGCCGACGTGGGTAGATCCATTGCCCTGCGTGTGCTTGCGGCGGTGCTGATTTTCTCCGCAATCGGCATTGGTTTTTTCCCGAAAGTGCTGCAATACCAGTCCGCGCAAAAGCTGGCGAGCACGTCCGCCCGTTCCGAGCAGAGCGTCGCGGGCTGGCCGTATCCGCAGGCCGACGAGGCATTCGCCGCAGCTGGGGCGTACAACAAGCGTCTCGCCGAATCGGGGCAGCCGGTGATTGGCGAGGCTGAGGATCCGCTCGCCGAGTTGTACAACAACAATCAGTCCGACTCCAGCGACGGTTCCGGTTCCAGCTCGACGGGCGCAGACGCCACTGGCGATGGTAACAAGGATTCCGCTAGCTCCAAAGACGCGAAATACCAGCGTTTGCTGGATACTGGCGATGGCGTGATGGGTTCCATCCGCATTCCAAAGATTTCTGTGAATTTGCCGATCTACCATGGCACGTCGGAGCAGACGCTTGCGTCCGGTGCGGGGCATTTGTATGGCAGTAGTCTGCCGGTGGGTGGCAAGGATACGCATGCGGTGATTACCGGACATCGGGGTTTGGTTGAAGCCTCAATGTTTACGCGTTTGGATGAGATGCGGGTTGGTGATTACTTCTATATCGATGTGATGGGCCATACGCTTGGCTATATGGTGGATCGTATTACCGAAATCGAACCTAACGACACATCGCAATTGAAGATTACCTCTGGCGAGGATCGGGTCACGTTGATGACATGCACTCCGTACGGTGTGAATACGCATCGTCTGTTGGTTTCGGCATTACGTTCCGCCATTCCCGAAGAGATTCCCGCGGAGGATGATGCGGCAAAAGATGTGCGTGTGATCGCGGGCGTGGTGTCAGCTGCCACGTTGCTGGTCGGTTTGTTGTTGGTTTGGCTGCTCCGCTGTCCGTGGTATGTCCGTAGGCATGCCGCTTGGTGGCCAAAGCGCAACTAGGGGTTGATGGCGTTAATGTTGCACTTGACAGATGCTTTTTTGTCGGGGAAAATTCTGAAAGAGGCATGACAACGTTTGCTTATAGTTTTTGCATCGCGATTTACGGGGGTAAGAATACTCTAGAATCGCGATGATATGTGCGATTTCAAGGAAAGTATATCCCCTTGATTACCTCGTTGGGAGGGTATGTATCCCTCTGTTTTTCTCCTTAAGGTTTAGGCAACGAAGCGATTGTCGGACGGTATGTGAAGCGAAGACGCATCAAATATACCGGTCGAAGGAGGAAGGTATTTCCCCGATCGCTTAACGGTACAAGGGGGTAGGCGTATGAGACACGTCTTTGAGCGAAACAGGGCAAGGGGCACAGGTCTGTTCACGCGTCGTGTCATTGCGGCCGTCGCGACGGTCGCAATGCTCGCCGGCGTGGGGTGCGTCACTGCTTCGTCAGCGGCGGCGGAAGATGCCACGGGAGCCTTGGAACAACAAATCGAGCAGCCGGTATTGCAAGAATCTGGGCAAGAGGATTCACAGCCGGTGGAACAAAATTTGATGGTGGGAGAAGAGCAGCCGTCAGAGCAAGAGCAGCCGTCAGATCAAGAGGCTTACCAGCAAGTCGAACAAGAAACGGAACAAGAAACGGAAGAAGAGACTGAGCAGTGGGTTGAGCAGGAGGTTGAACAACAATCTGAACAACAATCTGAACAACCTGATGAGCAGCCAGTTACGTTGTCCGCTCAACCGATTGCGCGAGCAAATCGGGCGCAGTCGGTTGCGCAGAACGAGACCGGTTCCCAGTTGGGCGCTCCGGAGAAGCATAAGCGCATCAAGAAGAACGATAATGGCAGTTACACCGTGAACGTGGATGTGAAGGGCGCTTCCAGCACCACCACGGTCACCACCACCCAGCCGATCGACTTCACGCTGGTGCTGGATGTGTCCGGTTCGATGGACGATCCGATGAGTAAGACGGATCGGACCAAGCGGTTAGACGCACTGAAAGAAGCGGTTAAAGCATTTCTTGATGAAGCCGCGAATACTAATACGGAGGCCGGTTCCGAACTGGTTCGCGTTGGACTGGTGAAGTTCGCCGGCGATAAAACGGACAAAATCGGGGATGACATGTACCGAAGTGGTGGGTACACCTACAACTACTCCCAAATCGTTAGCAATCTGACTGCGGATATGAACGGTCTGAAGAACAAAGTCAGCAAACTCAAAGCCGCTGGCGCCACCCGCGCCGACAATGGATTCAATCGTGCGGTCAAGGTGATGGGCAGTGCTAGTGCTCGAACCGATGCGAAGAAGGTCGTTATCTTTTTCGCGGATGGTTCGCCTACATCGTCTAGTGGCTTCGAGGGTAAAGTGGCAAATAAGGCCGTCGAAGCTGCCAAGGAATTGAAAGATGGTGGCGCCACGGTGTATTCCATCGGCATCTTCGCCAGTGCCAACCCGTCCTCGCTCTCCAGCAACGAGAACCAGTTCATGCATGCGGTGTCCAGCAATTTCCCAAAGGCAACGAAATACAACCAGCGCGGTGAAGGGAATATCGAAGCCGGCTATTATAAAAGCGCGACGAACGCTTCGGAGCTGAATACCATCTTCGACGAGATTGAAAAAAGTGAGACTACCACGTCCGCATACACCAAGGTGACCATGGAGGACACGCTCTCCGGCTATGTCGAGCTTGCGGATAGCAACTACAAGGTCGTTGCCAAGGATGCTTCCGGCAAGGTGGTCTCCTTGACTAAGAATGTCGATTACACCTTGACGTATGACGCGAGCACGAAGAAATTCACGGTCGCATTCCTGAAGCCTCTGGTCAACAACGTGACATACACGCTGGAATACAACGTGAAACCCACGCAGAAAGCGTATGACGAGTATGCCGCCAACCTGAACGCCGGTAAGGATGGATATGACGGCGTAAAGGGTAACGCGAACACCGATCTGCCGGGAAACGCCACGTCCTCGAACCAGCCGGGTTTCCATACGAACGATTCCGCGTGCCTGGCGTACTCGGCCGATGGCGTGGATCATAAGTGTAGTGAGAACCCGTATCCGCACCCGGTGGTGCAGGTAGTCTCCTCGACGTTGCACATCGACAAGCAGTGGAGCGGTAACGGCCAGAAGCCGGAAAGCATCACGGTGGATATCAAACAGGGCAACGGCACCTATAAGACGGTCACGCTGAAGCGTGACGATAGCGGCAAATGGTCCACTGACGTGATTATTCCGGCAGGCGCCCAAAAGACGTACACGGTGACGGAAGTCGAACCGGACAGCCACTTGTGGAAGGCTTCCTACCAGCACAAGGTCGGCGATGGAAATCTTGCTGACGGCAATGTGGTGACGGTGCCGGAATCCATGGCATCGCAGAACGCCACAGTAGTCATCACCAACACGTTGAAGCAGACCATGCTGACGCATGCGATTGGCGTGCAGAAGGAGCTGGTCGGCCGCGATTGGAAGGATTCCGACGAGTTCACTTTCAAGCTGAAGGCAGACGATTCCAATCCAGACGCGCCGATGCCGTCCGACTGCAAGGACAAGCTGTCCTGCACGGTGACGGTGAAACGCGATTCGTCTGACGATCACGTTGCTTACTTCGGCGACATCACGTATGACGCAGGTGAAGCCGAGTACACATATCTTGTGACGGAGAACGCTGGTAATGTTTCCGCAATGTATTACTCGCAGGCGGAATACCGGGTGGTCGTGTCCGTGATGAAAGACGGAACGTCCGGTGAATGGAGGGCCGTTGTCGAATCCGTGACCCAGCTGAAAACCGATTATGGTGTCGCTGGTTCGAATTGGGATAGTACCCGGCCAATGCTGTTCACCAACAAATACATTTCGGCATCGTCGCTGCCATTGACGGGCCGCATGGGCGCGGAACGATGGTGGCAACTGGCGGCGAGCGGGATTGGCGTGCTGGCATTGCTGGCCGTCGCTGCGGCCGACCAGTGGAGACGCAAGAAGCGGCTCGGCTGAACAACACAGGATTTGCGGATCGCGGGGGCATGTTGGGTTCCCGCCTCCCGCGATTGCAGAACACAGTAACCAACAATTAGGAAGAGGAGATTCTCATGAAGATGAGGAAGCTTTTTGCAGGGCTGGCCGCCGCGGCAACGTTGCTGAGCGGCATGGCCATCGGCGTCGCCGCCGCACAGGCTGATGATGCTCCATTGCTGCAAGTTAACCACGCACAGGAAGGCCATACGTACACGCCATACAAGTTTGCCACGTTCGAGAATCCTGGCGATGGCTCGGTCGAAGTGAAAACGGTTGACGCATGGAAGGGAGCTGTGACCACCGCTGCTGACGTGGCTGATGGAAGCCACAACGGCATCCCGACAGAGTACAAGGATAATCCAGCCGCCTATGTGGCGACGTTCACTGCGGATCAGCTCCGTGTCTTCGCCAAGACCTTGGCTGGGATTACTCCGCCGGCAGGACCTGATGGTACTGGCCTGACCGTAGCCAAGGATCAGGCAAATACGAGCCAGGCGGTCAATGTGAACGGAGAAGGCTGGTATCTGGTGAAGGATACGTTCACCAAGGCTGGCGAAACGACTGTGACGTCGGGGACTCCGGCTGTGGTGGCCACCACCGTCAATGGACTGTCCAATCTGAGGATTGCGGCCGATACGACGACCGGTCAGGGCAACATCACGACTGAAGGCCAGTTCAACGCGAAGAACGCGAATCCGACCGACGAGCCGCTCAAGTTCGCCCGGATGAATGACGTGGATGTGAACGGTAAGAGCGTAAAGGTGGGCGACACCGTGGACTTCACTGTGGCCGCGGACGTTCCTCATGCTGCGGCTGGCTGGGATGCGTACCCCTTTACCATTACCGATACCGCGTCCAAAGGTTTGCAGATTGCGGCAAAGAGTGCCTTCACGGTCCAGTTCGGAGATCATACTACTGTGGATCCCGATCTGTACACGATAACGCAGGAAGGCAATGCTCAATCCGGCACCACCACGACCATCTATTTTGCCGATGCCACAACGCTGGCCGGTAGGACGATCGTCGTGTCGTACCAGGGCACCGTCACCAAGGATGCGTTGGATGGCTTGAGCGGCAGTGTGGACAACAAGGCCACAATCACCACCAAGGATGGTACCAGCGGTGAAGGCAAGACTGTCCTTAAGACCTACGGTTTCCAGTTCACGAAGATTGGCAAGGAAGGGAATGAGGCCAAGCCTCTAGCCGGCGCCAAGTTCGTTGTCAAGAATGCGGAGGGCAAGTTCCTTAAGCAGGCTGAGGACGGTGCGTGGTCGTTTGTTTCCGATCAGAATGATGCCAAGACGTTCACTACTGAGAATGATGGTTTGGTGAAGGTCGCGGGTCTTGCGGCGGGAACCTACACGGTTGTGGAGACTCAGGCTCCGACCGGCTACGCCCAGAACTTCAGGGTCACTTTCAATGTGGAGATCACAGATGAAGGTCTCGTCACCTTCGAGCCGGATGCCCTTCGTCAGGTCCAACCGGTCGATAACACCACTGCGAATGCCACCGCTACCGTGCTGAACGTCAAGTCTGTCACTCAGCTGCCGCTGACCGGTGCCGCGGGAACCGTGTTGTTCACCGTCGTGGCGCTGCTGGTGGGTGGCGCTGGCGTGGCTGTGGCGGTCAAGAGTCGTCGCCGCACGTACTGAGCGCATGCGTTCGGTGTGAGTGAGTTGTGAATTGACTCACTCACAATAAAAGTCAATGCGGGCGGTTGTGGGTATTCCATAATCGCCCGCATTGATGTGTGACCGACCGGTTGAAGTGATATACGGTCAGCAATATTTGAAAAGCTGCTTGTGAGAAGTCGGATATACACTTGCTTCATCATGGGGTATAGCAAAGGGGGTAAAACGATGCGCGGTGGAGGATCATTCAGCATGGACGAGCTCCAAATGTTGCGGGATCTGCCGGCGGTGGCCAACGTATCGAAAGACCGCATCACGTACTCCAACGCTTTCAAACAGGTGTGTGTCATACGGTATCTTGCGGGGGAATCGCCGACCAAAATCTTCCGCGAGGCGGGATTGCCGCCGGAACTGATTGGGTATAAACGTATAGAACGAAGTGTGGCGCGTTGGAAGGCTGCCGTCCTCAAATCCGTGAGTGGTAGCAGTAACATGAGTAACGGCGAAATCATTACGGAGCTCGTCAACCTGTATGTTCATGCGGTGACGCGCAAGGAGAAACTCGACGACATCGCAGGAATCGCCAATCCCGATAAGGCGAACATTGGAAATGCTCCGCATCCGCTGGACGGGGCGAACGTGTCGGGGGGGGGTATATATCCGCTGACGTGCCCGTCCCGTCCGATGCGGCTGCCATCGCCGTGCCGCCTGCACCTCTCAGCGCGAGCAGCGGCCTTGACAGCGAGACGGCGCTTGTCATCATCAAACAACAGGCTCGGCGCATCGACGAGCTGGAACGCGAAAACGAATCGCTCCGTGGCAAGCTGAAAACCTTGGCAAGCTGACTCCACCCGTCGCAAAGCGTTTTTTGGAAAAGATGCGAATCTGCCACATATAGCGCATTTCGCGGTGCGAACAACGGCGGAGATTGTGCGGTTGGCGCGGTAGGGTGTGAACATTATGACTTTTGGGAATACGAAAACCGGAAAAACTGGTACAAGCACGTCCGAAGCGACGGAAACCGCGCAAATCAAATCCGTCGAAAGCCTCGACAAAGGCAACGACATGGAACGCGGCCTGAAAAACCGCCACGTCCAATTCATCGCCATCGGCGGCACCATCGGCACCGGCCTGTTCCTCGGCTCCGGCAAGTCAATCGCGCTGACCGGACCGAGCATCATCCTCGTGTACATCGGCGTGGGCCTCATCATGTTCCTGCTCATGCGCGCCATCGGCGAAATGATGTACAGCGACCCCAGCCAGCACACGTTCATCAACTTCATCACCCGCTACCTCGGCCGCGCGTGGGGCAAGTTCGCCGGCTGGACGTACTGGATTGTGCTCATCCTGACCGGCATGACCGAAATCACG
>OKSA01002889.1_pt1 | contig 13399 bp, 12 predicted proteins | sample 1601181 | NCBI WGS metagenome assembly OKSA01 (sample SAMEA3541538, study PRJEB24748) | human gut metagenome | biome: human gut; feature: human-associated habitat; material: faeces | place: China | collected 2012
GTTTGAGAAAAGGGCTGTAAAGCTTGGAATAATAGTAGCTGTGATTTTGATTATTGTTGGAGCGTTGTTCTTTTACAAAAAATATCACAAATACACCACCTACAGGGAAATTGAATCCACTAATATTAAAGGTGGAGCGAGCAGTAAATATATTCCTTTTGGTGACTATGTTATTAAGTACAGCTATGATGGAATAGCTTATATTAAGGACAAAGAAACTGTTTGGGAAGAAGCATATGAAATGAAGCAACCTATTATTGATGTATGTGACGACTATGTGGCGATAGCGGATAAGAATACCAATGATATTTTCATATACAACGATAAAGGTCGTCAGGGACAGGTTTCCGTAAGCTATCCTATTGTGAAATTAGAGGTGGCAAAGCAGGGGGTTGTTGCTGCGTTGCTTGAGGACAAAACATCTAACTATATTGAGGTGTACGATAAAGAGGGAAAACAGTTGGTATCTCACAAGTCTATTATTGATGAAAATGGATATCCGATTAATTTCTCAATGTCAGATGATGGGGAAAGAATGGCAGTTTCGTACCTTACCGTGAAAAATGGCTCTTTTGAAAACAAGATACAGTTTTATGATTTTTCTAATTCAGGGAAAAACATAGAAAACCGAATGGTGAAAGAGTTTAGCGGATATGGTGAAACGATTGTTCCTACAATCAGTTATGTTTCAAACAGTCAGGTAGTGGCAATAGGCGAAGATATAGTTTCTATATATAAGGTGGGTAACAAGGACATTACCAAAAAGGATATAAAAATAAAAGAAGAAAATCAAGAATTCAAAATAGAAAGAAAAAATATATCACAAATAAAAACAGTTTATAATTGGGATTAATAAAACCAAAAAAATAAAATGATTAAAAATCAAAGAGGAGGAATAAAAATGAAAGCTATTGATAACAAAGAATTAATATTAGCGTTAGAAGAACTAGAAAAGGAAAAAGGTATAAAAAAAGAATACGTATTAGAATCAATAGAAACAGCATTAGTTACAGCATATAAAAGAAATTTTGATGCATTAGAAAATGTAAAAGTAGACATAGACCATAATACAGGAGCAACACACATTTATTCAATAAAAGAAGTAATGGAAAGAGCAAATGATGATGCATTAGAAATCAGTTTAGAAGATGCACACAAAATAAACAAAGACTTAAAAATAGGAGACTCAGTAGAAGTAGAAATAGTACCAAAAGACTTTGGTAGAATAGCAGCACAAACAGCAAAACAAGTAATAGTTCAAAAATTAAGAGAAGTTGAAAGAGACATAGTATTTGACGAATATAGCCAAAGAAAAGGAGAAATAGTTTCAGGTATAATTCAAAAAGCAGACAAAAATATTGTAATAATGGATTTAGGAAAATTAGAAGGAATAATGCTAGCAAAAGAAAAAATGCCAACAGAAACATATAGAGTAAATGATAAAATAAAAGCATATATAGTAGATGTTGAAAGAGGACTAAAAGGGGCACCACAAGTAATGGTATCTAGAAGTCATCCAGACTTTGTTAGAAAATTATTAGAATTTGAAATACCAGAAATCTATGAAGGACTAATAGAAATAAAAGCAGTATCACGTGACCCAGGTTACAGAAGTAAAGTTGCAGTATATTCACAAGACCCTAACATAGATCCAGTTGGTTCATGTGTAGGTTCAAAAGGAGTAAGAATTCAAAATGTAATAAATGAATTACATGGAGAAAAAATAGATGTAATTGAATGGGATGAAGACCCAAGTGTATTTATAGCAGCAGCATTATTACCAGCACAAATATTAGCAGTTGATATAAAAGAAAATGAAAAATTTGCAGAAGTAATAGTACCAGATGACCAATTATCATTAGCAATTGGAAAATCAGGACAAAATGCAAGACTTGCAGCAAAACTTACAAATTGGAAAATTGATATAAAATCAGAATCACAATACAGAGAATTTTTAGAACAAAATGCTAAAAACGAAGAAGATGGAAATGAATAATATTCGTGATAAATATTTAATTCTAAACATAAATTAGAAAGAAAGGTGTATGTTAAATGAAAAAACAACCACAAAGAACTTGTATGGGATGTAATGAAAAAAAAGACAAAAATTTACTAATTAGAATTGTAAAAAAACAAAATGGAGAAATATCAATAGATAGAACTGGAAAAAAAGAAGGACGCGGAGCATATATCTGTGATGACGAAAAATGTTTAGAAAAATTAATAAAAAGCAAAAGACTTGAAAGAATATTTGAAATGAGTATATCACAAGAAATTTATGATAGTTTAAGAGGTGTAATTATTGATAAATAATAATATATTAGGATTAATAGGCCTAGCTATGAAAGCTGGAAAAATAAGCTTTGGAGCAGATAGTGTTGAAGAAGACTGTAAAAAAGGAAAAATACATTTATTAATAATTGCACAAGATGCTTCAGAAAGAACACAAAAAAAATTTAAAGAAATTAGTGAAAATTATAATATCGAATTAATAATAGATAGCGATATTGAACAACTAAGCAAAACAATAGGAAAATCAAACAAAGCAATATTAGGAATAAAAGATAGAAATTTTGCAAAATCAATTCAAAAAAAATATAATGGGGGTGATATTATTGGGTAAGATTAAAATATATGAAATAGCAAAAAAACTAAACTTAACCAGTAAAGAAGTATTAGAAGTAGCAAAAAAGCTAAATATTAATGTGAAAAGTCATTTGAGTGGAATAGAAGAGGAAGAAGCAAAAAAAATAGAGGCTCAATTAACAAATAATTCAAATGAAAAAACAAAAAACTCTACAAAAACAACAAAAAAAGAAGAAAAATCACCTGTTATAATAAGAAGAGAAGTTATTATAGAAGAAGAGAATAAAAAGCAAGAAGTAAAAAAAGAAGAAAAAACTAACAATGGTGTAGGATTTGTGGAAAGAAAACAAAATAATAATTACAATATTGTATACAGAAACAAACCCAATAAACCAAAAACAGTTAGTGAATTATTTGGAATAAAAAAAGAAGAACCAAAAGCAGAAAAAATAGAGAAAGTTGAAAAAGTCGAAAAGGCAGAACAAGGGGAAAATAATCAAAAAATGCAAAAAGAAGCAGAAACAAAAAATACAGTAATTGAACAAAAAACAGAAAATAGAGAAAGAAATAATAGAAAAGATAATAGACCAGAAAATAATAGATTTGACAGAAATGATAGAAATGAAAGAAACAATAATTACAATAATCGTAATAATGGAAATAGACAAAATAATTTTAACAATTCTGGTAGACAACAAAATAATTATAATAACGAAAATAGAAATAATTTTGGAAGAAATAACAACAATAACAATTACAAAAATTATAATAGTTCTAATAATAATGGAAACAATAATTTTAGAAAAAATAATAACAGAAATAATTATGAAAACAATGGAAATGTTAACGGAAATGGTGGAAATAGATTTAATAATAGAAGACCATTAGATGAAAAAGGTATTGAAAAAAATATCAAAAACATTATGTCTGTTGAAACAGCTGAAAAAGAAATTGTTAGAGAATACAATAAAAATATAGACAAACAAAAAAATAATAATAAATTTGATGAAAACAAAACAAACAAAAAATCAAAAAATAGAAAAAATCAAAATTCAAGTTTTGATGAAGGAAAATTAAAATCATTAAAACAAACAAGTAAATTATCAAATATGTTCGAAGAACAAGATGGAGGAATGTTAGACTATTATGATTTAACAACTCAAAGAGGAAGAAAAGGCAAAAAGAAACCAGTAAAAAATGAAGAAAGAAACAAACAAAAAATATTTGAATTAACAGAAATAGAAATTCCAGAAACAATAACAGTAAAAGACTTAGCTGCTGAAATGAAAAAAACAACAGCAGAAGTAATCAAAAAATTATTAGGTTATGGAATAATGGCTACAATAAATCAAGATTTAGATTTTGATACAGCTTTCTTAGTTGCTGGAGAATTTGGAATAACAGCTAAAAAGAAAGAAACAGTAACAGATGAAGATATTTTATTTGATGATTCTGAAGATAAAGAAGAAGACTTAGAAGTAAGACCACCAGTTGTTGTTGTTATGGGACACGTAGACCATGGTAAAACATCACTATTAGACACAATAAGAAAAACAAATGTAATAGGTGGAGAAGCAGGTGGAATTACACAAGCAATAGGTGCATATAAAGTAAAAGTAAATGATAGAGAAATAACATTCTTAGACACACCAGGACACGAAGCATTTACAGCAATGAGAGCTAGAGGTGCACAAATTACAGATATAGCAATATTAGTAGTAGCAGCAAATGATGGAATAATGCCACAAACAGTAGAAGCTATAAACCATGCTAAATCAGCTGGAATACCAATAATTGTAGCAATAAACAAAATAGACTTACCAGATGCAAATGTTGATAAAGTAAAACAAGAATTAATGAAATACGAATTAGTACCAGAAGAATGGGGAGGAGACACAATATGTGTTCCAATATCTGCTAAAAACAATACAAACATAGACCAATTATTAGAAATGGTATTATTAGAAGCAGATGTATTAGAATTAAAAGCAAATCCTCATAAACAATCAAAAGGTGTTGTTATAGAAGCAAGACTAGATAAATCAAAAGGTGCTATTGCAACAATGCTTGTACAAAGAGGAACACTAGATGTTGGAGATACAATAATAGTTGGTTCATCAATTGGTAGAATAAGAGCAATGGCTAACGAAAATGGAAAAAGAGTAAAATCAGCTGGACCATCAACACCAGTAGAAATAATGGGACTAACAGAAGTACCAGAAGCGGGAGATATTTTCTATGAAGTAAAAGATGAAAAAACAGCAAAACACTTAATAGAAAAGAGAAAACGTGAAGCTAGAGAACATTCAATCAATAATGGAACAAAAGTAACATTAGACAACCTATTCAGCCAAATGGAAGAAGGAAACTTGAAAACTCTAAACTTAATAGTAAAAGCAGATGTACAAGGATCTGTAGAAGCAATAAAACAATCAATGGAAAAACTACAAAATGAAGAGGTAAGAGTAAAAGTTATACATGCGGCAGCAGGAGCAGTAAACGAATCAGATGTTACACTAGCAAAAGTATCAAATGCAATAATAATAGCATTCAATGTTAGACCAAATCAAACAGCAAAAGACATGGCAGACAAAGAAGAGGTAGAAATAAAACAATATTCAGTAATTTATCAAGCAATAGAAGAAGTTGAAGCTGCAATGAAAGGAATGTTAGACCCTAAATACGAAGAAAAAGTAATAGGAACAGCAGAAGTAAGACAAACATTCAAGATTTCAAATGTAGGAACAATAGCTGGAGCATATGTATTAACAGGAAAAGTAGAAAGAAATGCCGGAGTTAGAATAATAAGAGAAAATGTTGTTATTCACGAAGGAAAATTAGCAACATTAAAAAGATTTAAAGATGATGCAAAAGAAGTATCAAAAGGATTTGAATGTGGTATTCAAATAGAAAACTACAATGACATCAAAGAAGGAGACATCATTGAAGCATATATTATGGAAGAAATAAAAAGATAGGAAAAGGGAAAAGGGGACGCCCTTTTTTTCCTATCTTATATTTTCCTATTATGTTTTTCAATATTTGTTATTTTCCTAAAATTGATAATGCTTTTCTTATTATTTCCTCTGTAGACATTTCTTCTGTTACTAATTTATCCAAGGCTTTTTCTATTTCTTTTTTGTTAAAGCCTAATACTTGTAATGCAGACATTGCTTCATCTACATTTTGTTCATGTTCTAGTCTTTGTTCTAATTTTGTTTTTGTACCACTTATACCTTTTGATGCTTTTGTTAATTCTTGTATTTGTTGCTCTTTCTTTATTTTATCTTTTAATTCAAGAATTATTCTTTGTGCTGACTTTGCGCCTATTCCTGGTATTTGTGTTAATGTTTTTATATCTTCTGATATTATTGCTAATGCAAATTCTGTAGGTTCACACACATCAAGCATTGTTATTGCTGTTTTTGCTCCTACTCCACTTACTGATATTAGTAATTCAAACATTCTTAATTCTTCTAATGTATTAAATCCAAATATACTGATATCATCTTCTCTTACTTTATAAAATGTATGTACTTTTACTGTTTCTCCTATGTTTCCTAATTTTTCTATTCCTGATTCTGACATAAATACTTTGTAGCCTAGTCCCCCAACATCTATTACTATGTACCCTGTCATTTTCATTTCTAGTGTTCCTTTTATATATGCTAACATGATTTTTCTCCTTTATATATCATAAAAATAAGTTGCTTCTAAGTCTGCTTCATGCATTAATAATGCTAATGGATATTTTTTATATGCTGCTCCGATTGTGTTGTATAATTCTTTTGGTTCTGTGTAACCCATATGCCAACGAATTGAATATTTTTCTTCTGGTGTTAATTTTATATATTCTGTTATCATCATTACTGATTTTTCTCCATGTCCATATGGTATTGTATCATCTATTGTGTAATATGGTACTTTTTCCCATACTCCTAATGCGTTTTTTGCATTTCTATAGTCTACTTTGTAAAAATTTGCTTTGCATAAATCATGTAATAATGGTACTAGTATTAATGTTTCTGGGTTTACGTTCATTGGTTCTATATTTGTTTCTACTTTGTGTTTTAATATTTCATATACTTTCATACTATGTTCTACTAGTCCACCTTCATAGTCTCCATGAAATCTTGTGCTTGCTGGTGCTTTGAAAAAGTCTGTTTTTTCTATGAAGTCGATTAGCTCTTCTATTCCTTCTCTTTTTACTTGTCTTAGTAATTCTAAAAATTGTTCTTTCATATTTTCACCTTTCCTTGACTTTTTTAAATTTATATTTTATAATGTATTTAGAAAATAAGAGACCACAAAATGTGGTTGCCTAATGTTTTAGTTTTATAAACCATATCTCCATTGGCATGGCAGAGATATGGTATTTTTATTTGCTCTAAATTTTAGCTAAAGCTATAATTAAGGCAAATGTGATAATAGTTTCTGCACATAGTGCAAAAAATAGTAATTTTATAATATGTAATAAAATCATTTTTATCATACACACCACCTCCTTTTAGGATTGGTGGCAACCACATTCTGCTTTTTTCTTTCATTTTCATTGCTTATTATATAGATTTAATAGTAAAAAGTCAATAGTTATATACAAAATTTTGTTTGTATATTTTTTTTATTTTTAGTTTGCATTTTTCAAAATTTATTGTATAATATACATATAAAAAAGAAAGGTAATTTTTATATGAAATTTATAAGAAAACTATTAATTATTGTAATAATCTTACTAATATCTATAGCCTCAATTGTTGCATTCTCTGGTTACGCATATTATTCTTCAAAGTTAAAAGAAAAACCACTAGTAACTCGTGTTCAAGAAATTACTAATAAAGAACATTTTGTTAAATTTTCTGATATGTCAACTTATTATAGAAATGCAGTTATTAGTGTTGAAGATCATCGTTACTATGACCACGGTCCTGTTGATTTTATTGCTATTGGACGAGCTTTATTTACAAATGTTAAAAATGGCAAACTTCAAGAAGGTGGTAGCACTATAACTCAGCAAGTGGCTAAAAATGTTGTATTTTCACAGGAACAAACTTGGCTTAGAAAAGTAGGTGAAATTTTTGCAGCATATGATTTAGAAAAAAATTATACTAAAAATGAAATTTTTGAATTATATGTTAATACTGCATATTTTGGAGATGGTTATTATGGTATTTATGATGCAAGTTATGGATATTATAATAAAGCCCCGAAAGACTTAAATTTAGATGAAAGTACTATGCTTGCTGGTGTTCCTAATGCTCCATCTGTATATTCACCTTCTGTCAATCCTGATTTAGCTAAAAAAAGACAATATCATGTTATTAATACTATGATTGAATATGGTTATATAACTACTGAAGAAGCAAATTCTATAAAATAATTTATTAGTATTATTTCTCTCAACCCTCATATATTTATTATGGGGGTTATTTTATGAAAATTTTTGTTATTAAGAAGAAGTTTATTTTTTTATTTTTGACTACGTTAATTGTTACTTTGATTATTTGTTATTGTTTTTATATTTATAATTCTCCTTCTTTGGCTGTTGATTTATGTAGCACTTCTTTAAATGATATAACAAAATCAGATGAAAAAGTAGCCTATCTTACTTTTGATGATGGTCCTACCACAAAGGCTACTGCAAAAATATTAGATATTTTAAAAGAAGAAAATGTGAAAGCTACTTTTTTTGTTGTTGGTAAACATGTTAAAGAGCATCCTGAGTTAGTCAAACGTGAATATGATGAAGGTCATTATATTGCAAATCATGGTTATAATCATAATAATAAATTATTATATAGTAATATGGAACATTTTAAAGAAGAAGTTGTTAATACTGATATAGAAATTTCTAAGGCAATTGGTGTTGAAAATTATTGTTCTCATATTTTTAGATTTCCTAATGGATTTATGTCAAAAAAGTATTCATATCAAAAGAAAGAGGCTGTTGAAGTTTTAAATAGTTTAGATTATTCTTATATTGATTGGAATTGTTTGAATAAAGATTCTGAAAGGAAATATTCTAATTATCAACTTATTAATAATCTTAAAAAAAGTGCTAAAAATAAGGGAACTCTTGTTGTTTTGATGCATGATACTGCTGATGTTAATAAAACTTATGATATTTTAAAATCTTCTATTGATTATTTAAGATCCGAAGGTTATGAATTTAAAAATTTTTATGATACAAAATAGGGAAAAATAAAATAGGAAAAAGTTCTTCACCTTTTCTCTATTTTATTTTTCCTCCACCTAAAACAACTCCATCTTCATCGTAAAATACAACTGATTGTCCGCTTGTAATTGATTTTTGAGTTTCTGTAAATTCTACTCTTACTTCTCCATTTTCTTCTGGGTAAACAATTGCTTCTGCTTCTTTTGCTTTATATCTAATTTTTGCATAACATTTTAGTGGTTCTTGTAATTCATCAAATATTAGCCAATTTATATCATCTGCAAATAATTCTTTTTCATATAAATCTTTTTCTGTTCCGACTACTACTTGATTTTTCTTTCCATCTAATTTTATAACATACAGTGGTTCTTTATATGATATTCCTAGGCCTTTTCTTTGTCCTATTGTATAATTTGTTAATCCATCATGTTTTCCTAATATTTCTCCTGTTTTTAATACGATATTTCCTTTTTTTATGTATTTAGGATCCATATTTAGACTTAAGAAATTTTTATAGTTTCCATCTGTTATAAAACATATATCTTCACTATCTGGTTTATTTGCTACTTTTAAATTATTTTTTCTAGCTATCTCACGTATTTCTTCTTTTGAGTTGAAATCTCCTAATGGAAATACTACTTTTCCAAGTAATTCTTTTGGTAAGTTATATAAAACATAACTTTGGTCTTTTGCTAGATTTTTTGATTTTTTTAGAACATATCTTCCATATTTTTCTGAATATTCCATTTTTGCATAATGCCCTGTAGCTATATAATCGCAATTTAATTCTTTTGCTTTTTCATACATTAAACCAAATTTCATATATCTGTTACATTCTATGCATGGATTTGGTGTTCTTTGTTTTGAATATTCATCTATAAAATTATCTATTACTCTACATTTAAATTGTTCTTTTAAGTTATATGTGATATGTGGAATTCCTATTGTTTTGCATACATTTTTGGCATCTGTATTTGTATCTATATTGCAACATGAACCAGCAAATAATTCTAGTGTTATTCCTATTACTTCATATCCCATTTCTTTTAAGAGTAGTGCTGATACTGAGCTGTCTACTCCTCCACTCATTCCTAATAAAACTCTTTTCATTTTTTCTCTCTTTCTTTATTTTTTAATCTTTTTCTATTATAACATATCTTTCGACAATTTGCACTAAGAACTTTCATATTTAGTTTGTTGTTTGTAAATTTTATTTTTGGTATTTTGATTTCGTTATTTTATCCGATTGGTTAATTGTCTTTATTCAATTATAATTTAGGTTAAATATTGTAGAACTTCCTAGTTATAGTTCTATAATAATTGATATAGGAGGGTTTATATGGATTTTAAAGTTGAAAAATTTAGCTATAGGTTAAATGCTTTATTAGAAGAAAATAATATGACACAAACTCAGTTAGCAAAAATGATTGGTACTTCTAATGTAACTATTTGTAGATATTCAACCTGTGAAAGAGTTCCAAGACTTGATGTTGTTGCAAAGATTGCAAATGTATTCAATGTTTCTATTGATTATTTACTTGGAAATTCTGAAAGCAAAACCTTAAAATCATCTGAAATAGATGCTGATGTCGAAATGGCTATGATTATTAAAAGTTTATATGCCTTAGATAAAAATTCTCATTTATCTAAGAAACAAATTGAATTAATTAAGAGATTGTTATTAGCAAATAAAGATTTTATTCTTTCTGCTTAATCTTTATAAAAAATCGAGTAGATTATAATTATTTATTATCTACTCGACTTTTATTTTATATTTATTTTTGATTATTTTTAATTTCTTCTAATGCTCTTGCTAATTGGTCTGGACAAGATGTTCCTTTAAATCCACATGGAATTCCTTTTAATCTTTTTATTGCTTCATCAATTTTCATTCCTTCTACTAATCTTGAAACTCCAACTGTGTTTCCTGCACAACCACCTTCGATTGTGACTTTTTTTATTGTGTCTCCATCTATATCTATTATCATTTCGTATGAGCATACACCTTTTGGTTCATATCTATATTCCATTTTTATACCTCCATTTTTAAATATTACATATATATTATAACATATTTTTATAAAAAGTCTAGTACAATACGTACTAGACTTTTCGTTTTTAATTTATCATAAGTTTTTTTGCCTCATTTTGTAATTCTTCTGGCAACATTTTACTTAGATAAATCTCGTTAAGAAATGTATATATTTCTTCTTCACATTGGATTTCTCCATCTACTATTACGATTTTTGTTCCTTTAATGTCTCTATTTTTCTGCCTCCTTGCTAACACTACTATATTGTCAAACTCTGAAATTTTAACAATCTTTTTTGTGTTTATTTCTGTTACTTCTGTTATTTTGTTTGTTGCTGATATAAATACTTTTGCATGAGGATTAAATTTTTTAATGAAAATCTCTTCATTTTTCACCTTAAAAGTTGCTCCATAAAACCGAAATGTTTTATTCTTTGGCAATACTTCAAAGCTTTCGTTTTCATCATAATTTTCTTCTTCACATATCTCATTTTTAATTGAATTTTTGTTTTCTGTATTTATAGTTTGTTCCTCTTTAAATATTTTTTCTTCTTCAATTGAAGCTATATGTTCTAAAGTCTCTTCTTTCTTTTTAGCTTTATTTGAAGTATTATTATTTACAATTAAAATATACTCAAATCCATAGCTTTTAGCTCTTTCAGCTAATTCTATATCAGCAGTTAATAATGTTGGTTTTTCTTCATCCTCAGAAATACCATCAAGAAATTCTAAAATACTATCATCACAGTAATTTGAATTTATTTCTTTTTTATTTGCTATTATCTTATATTTATCTTTAGCAACTATTTCTTTTCTATAAAAACATATAGCTTTTTTTACGTTTTTTCGTCTTTTCGATACAACTTTGTTCATTTCTTTCATAATAGAATTTATAACAATTACTTTTTTAGCATTATTTATTATGTTTTTTCCATTTGCCAATGAACTAGTATCTAGTAAAATAAAATTTGGATTTGCGTTATAAGAAAATATATATTTTTTTGATTTTAATAATTTTCTTCTTGCCTCTCCTACTTCCATCCTTTCGTTTTCTTGTTGATTATTCTTTCGAAGTTTCCATTTTAATTTTATTGCCTCTGGATTTTCAAATCCTAAACTTTCAAAATATTCAGTTGTAACATTCTCTGGAAAATCATCTATTACTTTCCGTATTTCTTTTGTTGATTTTCCATTTAGTATCAAGCTTTTTATGGCTTCGGTCATAATAGTAAATTCCTCCTTTTCCGCTATACACTAGCTTTATATTAAAAATATACATTAATATTATAGCACATTATGTTAATAATATCAACAAAAATAAGTAAATTCAAGGCTTTATGAATTTACTTATTTTATAAATTTATTTATTTTTATCAAGATCTAATTTTATATGTACATCTTTTAATTGTTGTTCTGAAACAATTGAAGGTGCTCTCATAAGAAGGTCTCTAGCTCTTTTGTTTTTAGGGAAAGCTATTACTTCTCTTATATTTTGAGAGTCTTCTATTAACATTACCATTCTGTCTACACCAGGTGCTGCACCTGCGTGTGGTGGTGTTCCATATTGGAAAGCATTGTATAATGCACCAAATCTATTTTTTACATCTTCCTCTTTATAACCTGCTATTTCAAAAGCTTTTACCATTATTTCTGGATTATGGTTTCTTACTGCTCCTGATGCCATTTCATAACCATTACATACTAAGTCATATTGATATGCTAATATATCTAATGGTTTTTCGTTTGTTAATGCATCTAAGCCACCTTGTGGCATTGAGAATGGATTATGACTAAATTGTAGCTTATCGTGTTCATCTAATTCAAACATTGGAAAATCTACAATCCAGCAAAATTCGAATACGTCTTTTTTTATCAAGTCTAATCTTTTACCAAGTTCAGTTCTAATTTGTCCAGCTAGTTCTGTTGCTCTTTTTTCATTGTCTGCTATAAAGAAAATAGTATCTTCCTTTTCTAAACCTGCCAAATCTAATAATTCTTTTTTCAAATCATCTGGAATAAATTTATCAATAGGTCCTTTGTAAGATAAATCCTCTTGAACTTCCAAATATCCAAGTCCACCCATTCCAATTGAAGTTGCATATTTTAGCATTTTTTCATGGAATCCTTTAGACATATGACCTTTAACTTTAATGGCTCTGACAGTTCTATTAATAAATGGTTTAAAAGTACATTTATTTAAGAAATCAGATAAATCAATAATATATAGAGGATTTCTTAAATCTGGCTTATCAGTACCATATTTAACCATAGCTTCTTTGTAAGCAATTCTAGTAAAAGGTGTATTAGAAATAGCTTTATCAGAGAATTCCTTAAAAGTATTGTAAATAACAGGTTCAATTACATTAAATACATCCTCTTGAGTTGCATATGACATTTCCATATCTAATTGATAAAATTCACCAGGGGCTCTATCAGCTCTGGCATCTTCGTCTCTAAAACATGGAGCAATTTGGAAATATTTATCGATTCCAGAAACCATTAACAATTGTTTGAATTGTTGAGGCGCTTGAGGAAGGGCATAAAATTTTCCAGCATGTAATCTACTAGGTACTAAATAATCTCTTGCACCTTCTGGAGATGAGCTAGTTA
>OKSA01002897.1_pt1 | contig 13380 bp, 15 predicted proteins | sample 1601181 | NCBI WGS metagenome assembly OKSA01 (sample SAMEA3541538, study PRJEB24748) | human gut metagenome | biome: human gut; feature: human-associated habitat; material: faeces | place: China | collected 2012
TACGCAGTGATATCTTTACAGTTGCAATGGTCTATTATTTTTATTTTCGTCTGTTCCCCTAATGAATTAAATCGTTAGACAATATCTTTTCCACCTCGGTAACAGGTTTTTCAATTACCTCAGCGATTACTTCCAAAGGAATGCCCGCTTTATACATGCGTTGTGTATAGCTGGTTGTTGCTTCGTTAAATCCTTCTCTTCGACCAGATTCTTTATGGTCTGTCCATGCGTTTCTCATGTTTATCGTCTCCTCCTTTTCTGGAATTGAAAAATGTAATCCTGTAAATGTGTTTATAATCTGTGCAGCAGTAACGGAAAAAGTAGAATAGTCTGAATCAGAAAGCAGCGTATTCATTTTTCCTTCGTCAGAAACTACTTTTAATATATGCATAAGCCGGCCAAATTCTGTATGGAATTTCGAGAAATCGGAAATATTATTGCATGATATTAAATGAAGTTTGTAATCTGGAAGAAATTTCTTAAGGGATTCATCTGCCTCAGAAAACATCTCCTGAAGGTTTTTTGCTGCATCCCATTCGTCATTACCAAAATATATGGTAACAGTAATAACTGGAATAAGGCGATCCTCTGGATGCCATCCTGATAAAAATTCCTCTGTAGTTTCTTTAAAACCAGAGTTTTGCTTTCGTACTTTTCTATATTGCTTTGTTTTTTCATTTATCTGTGCGGAATAATTAATCGCATCATAGAGCATATTTCTGACAGGCATTGCGTAATGGATATGAGATTGATTCTCAATTCCAAACAGTACATAAAGTGTATTCTTATATTCTTTAGTAACACAGCCCTTTAAAATATCTCGAAATTTCTGTATGGTAGCCAATTCTCCGCGCTTACCAAGTGGAAGGGTAATTTCAGAAGTATCTCGTTCAATTAAATTATCTGGAAGTATTCTTTGTTGCCCATCGTAAATAAGATAATTAAAAACATCAGCAAAAATCTCATTATTGGACAAATATTCTTTCGTAAGTGCATCAGCTTGTCTCATAACACTCACCTCGAAATAAAAATTATTTTGTCTGAATATATGATACATCAAAATTAACATAAAATCAATAAATTTCCAAAAAATAACATAGAAAAATTAGAGGTAGAGAGAATATTACATTCATTCCATGTGGAGCCAAAACACAGAAAAAAGGAACAATGCCATATCCCAGATGTGGCTTCGGAGCGTGTTTAAGATGCGGCGAGCATTTTAAACACAGCGATTACAGAGCAGATGGGATATGGCATTGTTCCTTTTTTCGTCTATTTCCTCTCTTTGGAGAGCGTCAGCATAGTCTTGACGGCCTTAAATTACCATTTTTCAAAAAAATTTACCTCTCAAAAATCGCATATTTCCGCCATATTTTTAAGTTTTTTAAAATTGTTCTAAAATAAATCCCTATAAACATATTTACAAAGTAGGTTAATGGTGATATTATCATAGCCATGAGATACATGAAAGAAATAAATCAATAAAAAATGAGATTTTAGAATAAGGAGGAACAAAGCAATGGCTAACATTTATAAAGGTACATTAGGACTGATCGGAAACACACCTCTTGTTGAGGTTACGAACATTGAAAAAGAATTAGGACTGAAAGCAAGAGTTTTAGTGAAGCTTGAATATTTTAATCCGGCAGGAAGTGTTAAGGATAGAATTGCAAAAGCGATGATTGAGGATGCTGAGAAGAAAGGCATTTTAAAAGAAGGTTCCGTAATCATTGAGCCGACATCCGGTAACACAGGAATCGGTCTTGCCTCTATCGCAGCAGCAAAAGGATACAGAATCATTCTTACAATGCCAGAGACAATGAGTGTTGAGCGAAGAAATATTTTAAAAGCTTACGGTGCTGAGATTGTTCTTACAAGTGGAGCGAAAGGAATGAAGGGTGCTATCGCAAAGGCAAATGAACTTGCTGAAGAGATTCCAGACAGCTTTATTCCAGGACAGTTTGTAAATCCTGCCAATCCTGCAATCCATAAAGCAACAACTGGTCCTGAGATTTGGAACGATACGGACGGAGAGGTTGATATCTTTATCGCAGGTGTTGGTACAGGCGGAACTTTAACGGGTACAGGACAGTACTTAAAAGAGCAGAAACCAGAAGTTAAGATTGTTGCATTAGAGCCGGACAGCTCACCGGTTTTATCAGAAGGTAAGGCAGGACCACATAAGATTCAGGGTATCGGAGCAGGGTTTGTACCGGATGTATTAGACACAAAGGTTTACGATGAAATCTTTAGAGCAGAGAATGATGATGCATTTGAAACAGCAAAACTTTTAGCAAAGAAAGAAGGAATTTTAGTTGGTATTTCTTCAGGAGCATCTTTACATGCAGCGATTGAATATGCGAAGAAGCCGGAGAATGAAGGTAAGACAATCGTAGCACTTCTTCCGGATACAGGAGACAGATATTACTCTACAGCATTATTTACTGAATAATTCATAGAAAAGAAAGGTGACAATCAATGAATCTTTCGAAGAAAAGCAGGTATGGGATTACCGCATTGATTGACCTGGCAGTATATGCCAGAAATCAATGTGTACAGTTAAGTAGTATCGCAGAACGCAATAAGATATCTGTAAAGTATCTGGAACAGATTTTTTCTGGTTTAAGAAGAGCAGGGCTGGTAAAAAGTATAAAGGGACCACAGGGCGGTTATCTTTTAGCAAAAAGTCCGGAAAGCATTACCGTAGCAGATGTGATCTATGCGTTAGATGGAAGCTATCTTCTGGAAGATGAAAGAAGCGTGGTAAGTGGAGCAGATGAAAAGGGGATATCGACAGCGATACAGAAACTTCTGATTGAGCAGATGAATGATCAGACAGATAAGTTATTAAAACAGTTAACATTAAAAACACTGGTAGATTCTTCTTTGGAGTACAGTCAGAGTGGACAGGAAATGTATTATATTTAGATTAGAATCGGATTTTTAGATTAGTTAGATTAGATAAATTAGATAGATAAAATCAGATAAGAATTTTAGATACTCAAGAGGGTAGACATGAAGACAAAGAAATTAGAGACAGATGTGTTAATCATCGGTGGAGGAACAGCAGGCTGCTTTGCTGCCTATACTTTGGGAAAAGAAGCAGGGGTAAGTGTTCTCATAGCGGAAAAAGCGAATATTAAGAGAAGTGGCTGTCTGGCAGCTGGTGTTAACGCCTTAAATGCCTATATTACGGAAGGGCATGTGCCTCAGGACTATGTGAATTATGCGAAAAAGGATGCACATGGAATTGTCAGAGAGGACTTGCTTTTATCTATGTCCGAGCGACTGAATCATGTAACGAAAGTTCTCGATGATCTGGGACTGGTTATTCTGAAAGATGAGAATGGAAAATACGTTGCAAGAGGGAATCGAAATATAAAGATTAACGGTGAGAATATTAAGCCTCTCTTAGCCGAAGCGGCAATGGCGCAGGAGAATGTTACTGTGCTTGAGAGGGTGAATATCACAGATTATATAATAGAAGAGAATGAAGTAAAAGGAGCTTGGGGATTTAATATAGAAGAGAATGTTTTCTATGATATCCGAGCAAAAGCTATTCTTTGTGCGACTGGCGGTGCAGCAGGGCTTTACCGTCCGAATAATCCCGGATTTTCAAGACATAAAATGTGGTATTCCCCATTTAATACCGGAGCCGGATTTGCGATGGGAATTTTAGCCGGAGCGGAAATGACAACTTTTGAAATGCGGTTTATTGCTCTTAGATGTAAAGATACGATCGCACCGGTCGGAACGATCGCGCAGGGAGTTGGAGCAAAGCAGATGAATGCTCATGGTGAGATTTATGAGACAAAGTATGGTCTTACAACTTCTCAACGTTTATATGGAACTGTAACAGAGAACAGAGAAGGACGAGGTCCTTGTTATTTAAAAACGGATGAGATCAGTGCAGCGCAGGAACAGGATTTATATAGAGCCTACCTTAACATGGCACCGAGCCAGACTTTGAAATGGCTGGAAGGTTCGAGAGGTCCGGCAAGTGAGAATGTCGAGATCGAAGGAACAGAACCTTACATTGTAGGTGGTCATACGGCAAGTGGCTACTGGGTAGATAACGGTAGAAGAACCACAGTCAAAGGCTTATTTGCAGCAGGAGATGTTGCAGGAGGCTGTCCACAGAAATATGTAACCGGAGCATTAGCAGAAGGTGAGATTGCAGCAGAATCCATGACAGAGTATGTAAAAGCTTTAAAAGAAAAGAGCAAAGCGGTTAAGGAAGATGCTGCTGTACATAAAACAGAAACAGTGATAGATACCGCAGCTGCGTTAAAGAAAAAAGAGTATGAATCTCATTTGATCGCACAAGAAAATGACAGCGAAGATACATTTTTCATTACCGCAGAGCAGCTTGAAGAAGCTATGCAGAAGGTTATGGATCAGTATGCCGGCGGAATTGCTACAGATTATCAGTACAATGAAGAAAGACTGGTAATCGGAAAAAAGCGAATTGGTGAGCTTCTTGGAATGGTTGATGAACTTAAAGCAAAAGATATGTTTGAGTTAAAAGATATCTACGAAGTAAGAGAAAGGTTGATCGTGTGCCAGACTTTAATTGAACATTTACGAGCAAGAAAAGAGACAAGGTGGCACAGTTTCGGAGAGAATACTGATTATCCGGAAGAAAGCAGCAAGTGGCTTAAATATGTGAATTCAAAGAGAAAGCCGGACGGCGAGACAGAAATCATTTTCAGAGAACTGGTGACAGGAGGAAAGGTATATGAGTGTACGGATTTTACAGAATAAATGTGTGGGATGCGGAAGATGCCTTTCTGTCTGTCCCGGAAATCTCTTAAAAAAAGGTGAGGATGGCAAAGTACATATCCGCAATATCAGAGACTGCTGGGGATGTACCGCCTGCTTAAAAGAATGTCACACCGGAGCGATTTTATATTTCCTTGGTGCCGACATGGGAGGCATGGGTTCCATGCTTTCTGTAAAAGAAAAAGGTGATGTTCGTATATGGAGGGTTGACAGCCCGGACGGACAGACAAAGACCATTGAGATCAACATGAAGGATTCTAATAAATATTAGTATAGAAAACATTTATAAAAAGGAGGAAATGAGATGGGAACATTATCACATCTTGATGAACTGGAAGCAGAAGCAATATACATAATGAGAGAAGTGGCAGCAGAATGTGAGAAGCCAGTTATGCTTTATTCAATCGGAAAGGATAGTTCCGTAATGCTGCATCTGGCAATGAAAGCCTTTTACCCGGAAAAACCGCCGTTCCCATTTATGCATATCGATACAACATGGAAATTCAAAGAAATGATCGAATTCAGAGATAAGATTGCAAAAGAAAAAGGAATTGACATGATTGTATACACGAATGAAGAAGGTGTAAAACAGGGAATTAATCCATTTGATCATGGTTCAGCCTACACAGATATCATGAAGACACAGGCATTAAAACAGGCACTCACAAAATACGGATTTACCGCAGCATTTGGTGGCGGCCGTCGTGATGAAGAAAAATCAAGAGCCAAAGAGAGAATTTTCTCCTTTAGAAATAAAGAACAGGCATGGGATCCTAAGAACCAGCGCCCGGAAGTGTGGAAGTTATATAATACACAGATTAAGCAGGGCGAAAGTATTCGAGTATTCCCGATTTCTAACTGGACAGAGAAAGATATCTGGCAGTATATCAAACGTGAAAATATTGAAATCGTGCCACTTTATTATGCGGCTGAACGTCCGGTAGTAGAGCGTGACGGCAATATTATCATGGTAGATGATGACAGAATGAAGCTTCGTCCAGGTGAAAAGATTGAACATAAGAGCGTAAGATTCCGTACTCTTGGATGTTACCCGTTAACAGGTGGTATTGAATCTACAGCGCATACATTAGACGAGATTATTGATGAGACACTTAGCGCAGTAGATTCCGAGAGAACCAGTCGTGTTATTGACCATGACGGCGGAGCAGCCAGCATGGAAAGAAGAAAGAAAGAGGGGTACTTCTAAGATGAAAGGATTATTAAAATTTATTACATGCGGAAGCGTGGATGACGGAAAATCAACATTAATCGGACATATCCTGTATGATTCCAAGCTTCTTTATACAGATCAGGAAAAAGCACTTGAGCTTGACTCAAAAGTGGGAAGTCGTGGTGGAAAAATAGACTATTCTTTACTGCTTGATGGATTAATGGCAGAAAGAGAACAGGGTATCACAATTGATGTAGCTTACAGATATTTTACGACAGATAATCGAAGCTTTATCGTAGCAGATACTCCAGGACATGAAGAATATACAAGAAACATGGCAGTTGGTGCATCTTTTGCAGACTTAGCCGTTATTCTTCTGGACGCAACACAGGGCGTACTTGTACAGACAAGACGTCACGCAAGAATCTGTGCATTAATGGGAATTAAATATTTCATTTTCGCAGTAAATAAGATGGATCTTGCAAAGTATAGTGAAGAAAGATTCCGTGAAATCGAAAAACAGATCGAAGCATTAAAAACAGAACTTGGACTGGAAAATGTATATATCGTTCCGGTATCTGCTACAGAAGGTGATAACGTAACAAAAGTTTCTGACAACATGAACTGGTATGAAGGAAAACCAATCCTTTCTATTTTAGAGCAGGTTGATATTGATGAGAATCAGGAAGAAGGTTTTTACCTTCCGGTACAGAGAGTATGTCGTCCAAATCATCAGTTCCGTGGATTCCAGGGACAGATTGAAAGTGGAAGCATCAAGGTAGGCGATGAAATTACTGCATTGCCAAGTATGGAAAAAGCACACGTTAAGTCCATTCACGTAACAGACAAAGAGGTACAATCTGCAGAAAAAGGACAGCCAGTAACGATTCAGCTTGACAGAGAAGTAGATGTATCAAGAGGATGTGTATTATCCGCAGGTGCAGGAGAAAAAGTAACTTCTTCCGTAGAAGCAACGTTGCTTTGGATGGATGATGATAAACTGGAAAGTGGAAAAAATTATTTTGTAAAATTAGGAACCAGATTAGTACCTGGTATCGTTTCAAAAATCCTTTACTCTATCGATGTAAATACAGGCGAACAGAAACTAGCCGATTCTTTAGGAAAGAATGAGATTGCAGAATGTGAGATTACATTTGTCGATCGTGTTGTGGCTGATGAGTTTAGCAAACATAAGACATTAGGAGAATTAATCCTGATCGACCGAGTAACAAACATGACTTCTGCCTGCGGTGTTGTAACGGAAGTAAAAGAAGATGGCCAGGAAGCAGGAAAGAAAGCAGATCAGCTTCGTGCTGTAATTAAAGGACAAAGAGCAGCAACAATTCCATTTGATCTTTCAGATGAGAATATCACAAGAAGCTTTGTAGAACAGGTAGAAAAAGAACTGACATTAGGTGGAAGACATACATACCTCTATGCACCAAAGGATGATGAGCCGGTAGGACTTGTCGTAAGACACTTAAACAGAGCTGGTATTATCGTATTACTTGTTCTGAACAAAGACTTAAAAAATAAAGAAGAAATAAAAGGCTCCTTAGCAAAATACAGCAAGTATATCAAGCACTGGGAAGAAGGAGAAAAAGGAGATGTGGACAGTACAGTACAGACAATCCGTAAACTTACAGAATATGCGGAAGATGTCTACGGTGTTGCGAGCCATATCTAAAAGGAGAGACAAAAATGAAGTTTAATACAAAGCTTCTTCATGGCAAAGCAGGAAGAAATACGCCGGATGGAGCAACGCTTCCAGGGATCAGTCAGGTAAGTGCATTTTCTTATGATTCTGCAGAGCATCTTGAAAAAGTATTTGGAAATAAAGCACCAGGATTTGCCTATACAAGAATCGGTAATCCGACAGTTGCAGCATTTGAACAGAGAATCAATGAAGTAGAAGGAGGTACAGGCGCTATTGCCTGTGCTTCCGGAATGGCAGCCATCACCGTAGCACTGTTAAATGTATTAAGTGCTGGAGATGAAATCATTGCAGGAAGCGGATTATTCGGAGGAACCATCGACTTATTCAAGGATTTAGAAGCGTTTGGTATTACGACACATTTCATTCCACATATTACCGTGGAAGACATCAAACCGGTTTTAAATCAAAATATCAAAGCAGTTTTTGGAGAGATTATAGGTAATCCGGGGCTTGATGTTGTAAATATTAAAGAAGTATCTGATTTCCTTCATGAAAATGGCGTACCATTTATTGTGGATGCAACGACAGCGACCCCTTATCTTATAAATGCATTAGCAGCCGGAGCCGATATTGTCATACATTCCAGTTCCAAATATATCAATGGAAGCGGAAATGCAATCAGTGGAATTATCGTGGACGGTGGAAAGTTTCAATGGGATAAAGAGAGATATCCTGCGATGAAAGAATATAGCAAATACGGAAAGTTTGCCTACACAGCAAGACTTCGAAACGATGTGTGGAGAAATATGGGTGGGTGTCTCGCGCCAATGAACGCTTACCTTAATATTTTAGGGCTTGAAACACTTGGTATTCGAATGAAAGCACTTTGTAACAATGCATTGACACTTGCAAAGGCATTAGAAAAACTTCCGGGAATTACAGTAAACTACCCAGGATTAGAGAGCAGTCCGTATAAAACACTTGTCGATGAACAGTTCGGAGGACTTGGAGGTGCCATCCTCACAATCCGGGCAGGTTCCAGAGAAAATGCATTTAAATTAATTAATTCTTTAAAGTATGCCTTGATAGCCACTAATATCGGTGATTTAAGAACACTCGTCATTCATCCGGCATCGACTATTTATTTACATAGCACACAGGAAGAACAGGAACATGCAGGTGTGTATGATGATACGATCCGTATTAGTGTCGGACTTGAAGATGTCGAGGATTTGATTGAAGACTTTACACAGGCGATAAAAAATATATAATAATCATTAGAAACAAAAAACAGGGTATTTCATTTAATTACAGGAGGATAACATGGCAGTAGATTATGCAACCTTGAAAAAGGGCGGATTTATGCGTCAGAAACAGAAAAATAATTTTTCTTTAAGACTTCGTACAGTCGGCGGACATATGAGTGCAGAGCAGCTTGCAAAAGTTGCCGAAGTGGCAGAAAAATACGGGGAAGGATATGTACATTTAACATCCAGACAGGGTGTGGAGATTCCTTTCATTAAACTAGATCAGATTGAAGAAGTAAAAAATGCATTAGCAGAAGGAGATGTTGTTCCAGGCGTATGCGGACCTCGTGTAAGAACTGTTACTGCCTGTCAGGGAGCGGCAATCTGTCAGAGCGGATGTATTGATACCTACACACTGGCAAAAGAACTGGATGAAAGATACTTTGGATATGAACTTCCGCATAAGTTTAAATTTGGTATTACAGGATGCCAGAATAACTGCTTAAAAGCAGAGGAAAATGATGTAGGAATCAAAGGTGGAATGCAGGTTGCATGGGTAGAAGATAAATGTATCCAGTGTGGTGTCTGCGTAAAAGCATGTCGAAATGAGGCAATTACTTTAGAAGATGGGAAAATCAGTATCGACACAGGAAAATGTAACTACTGTGGACGATGTGTAAAGTCCTGTCCGGTAGATGCATACGATGCACAGCCAGGATATATTGTTTCTTTCGGTGGAACATTTGGAAATCATATCAGCAAAGGCGAGACAATTATTCCATTTATCGAAAGCCACGAAAAATTATTAAAAGTATGTGATGCCGCATTAAAATTCTTTGAACAGAATGGAAAAGCAGGAGAGCGACTTAAATTCACGATTGACCGTACAGGAAAAGAGGCGTTTGAAAAAGCAATTAAGGAGGCCTATGAAAATGAGTGAAATACATTTTGATGAACAGGTGGATATTACAGATGTTGTATGTCCTGTTACCTTTGTAAAAGCAAAAGTAGCAATGGAAGAGATTGAGGTAGGACAGATCTTAGCTGTTACCATGAACGACGGAGAACCGGTTCAGAATGTCCCAAGAAGCTTTAAAGAAGAAGGACAGCAGATCTTAAAGCTGATCGACAATGAAAACGGTACATATGATCTGATCGTAAAGAAAGTAGAAGAGTAAGAACAAAACGTTCGTATCGAAGATGGATTTTGTCAGATTCGCTGCAGGGTGCGGTGATGAATATAAGACAGACAAGGAGGAAATTGTATGGCAAAGAGAGTCAATACAGAAGAATTTGAAAGCGAAGTATTGCAATCGGAACTTCCGGTTGTAGTTGAATTTTATTCCGACAGTTGTATTCCTTGTAAGCAGTTATCACCAATCCTTGGCGGGATTGAAGATGACTATCAGGATCAGCTTAAAGTCGTAAAGGTTAATGTGAATTTTGATGCCGATCTGGCGCAAAAGTATGAAGTAGCTGCTTCTCCGACTCTTCTTTTCTTCCGGGGCGGAAAAGAAGTAGACAGGATCAGAGGTCTTGTAAAAAGACCGGCATTAGAAGAAGTTGCAAAAAAATATATTTAATCAGGAGGACAAGGATCATGAAAGTAACAGTAGCAGGTGAGAAAAAAGAAATCGAACAGGGAACTACAATTGCAAAGCTTATTGTGGACGAAAAAGTAGAAAACCCGGAATATGTCACAGTTACCGTAAATGATGAGTTTGTGGAAAGTGATGATTTTGAAACAACACAGTTAAATGAAAATGATACAGTAGAATTTCTGTATTTCATGGGAGGAGGCGCTTTTTAATGGCATTTACGAATGAACAGATGGAGCGTTATTCCCGACACATCATCTTACAGGAAGTTGGTGTTAAGGGACAAAAGAAGCTCTTAAACGGCAAAGTGCTTATTATCGGAGCAGGCGGTCTTGGTGCTCCTGCTGCGATGTATCTTGCAGCAGCAGGTGTCGGAACGATCGGTATCGTTGATGCAGATGAAGTCGATCTGTCAAACTTACAAAGACAGATCATTCATGGAACAGCTGATGTAGGAAAAGCAAAAGTAAAATCAGCAAAAGAGACAATGAATGCAATGAATCCGGATGTAACAGTCAATACATACCGTGAATTTGTAACTTCAGAAAATGTAATGGATCTGATCAAAGATTATGATTTCATTATTGATGGAACCGATAACTTCCCGGCTAAGTTTTTGATCAATGATGCCTGTGTTATGGCAAAGAAACCATTCTCTCACGCAGGAATCCTTCGTTTCCAGGGACAGCTTATGACCTATGTTCCGGGAGAAGGACCATGTTACAGATGTGTATTCAAAGATCCGCCGCCAAAAGATGCCGTACCAACCTGTAAGCAGGCCGGAGTCATCGGAGCAATGGGCGGTGTTATCGGAAGTCTTCAGGCTATGGAGGCAATCAAGTATCTCATTGGAGTTGGCGATCTTCTGACAGGAAGACTCCTTACATTTGACGCACTTAAGATGGAATTCCACACAGTAAAGCTCCCTCACAAGAAGGGCTGTGGCTGTGCTGTATGTGGACCAAATCCAACCATCACCAAGCTCATCGACTACGAGCAGGTGGAGTGCGACGGTAAGTAGAAGATCCTGTTACAGTTGATAATAAGGAGGATATGAAGTAAGATGTTGTACATGACAAAGTCTGATTACGAGAAGATACTTGCACACTGCAAGGAAGGCCTTCCAAATGAGTCCTGTGGTCTGATCGGCGGTGTTAGAGAGGGCGATAAGAAGTACATCAGGAAGGTGTATCTCCTGACAAATATTGACGCCAGCAACGAGCATTTTTCCATGGACCCGAGAGAGCAGCTTGCGGCAGTTAAGGATATGCGTGCAAATGGATACGAGCTTCTTGGCAACTTTCATTCCCATCCAGAGTCTCCATCCAGACCTTCGGAGGAGGATAAGAGACTTGCATATGATTCCAAGGTGAATTATCTGATTCTCTCCCTCATGGAGATAGACAATCCGGTACTCAAGGCCTTCAACATAGATGAGGAAAAGAATGTGACGATAGAGGAGCTTGTTATAGAATCATGATAGATAGCAGGCATTTGAAAGAACAGGGCGGGCTTTGATACCCGCCCTTGTTCTTTACGCGGACTGTGTCATAAATTTTATTTGGAGTTACTGAAGAGATGTTTTGCATAAGTATAAACCATAAGAATACGCCGGCCGATGTCAGGGAGAGATTTGCATTTACGACAAAAGGACAGAGACAGTTCACTGAGCGCCTTAAGGCTGAGGTGGGTGGATGTGTCGTGTTGTCGACCTGCAACAGGATGGAGATATACTTCACAGATAAATATGAACAGGTAGAAATGCTTCTGGCTAATGATAGGGATGTCCCTGTCAGCCTCATAAGAAGATACAGCATGAATTATGAAGGATTTCAGTGTGTGTTACATCTGTGCAGAGTGGCGTGTGGTATGGATTCCATGGTGCTCGGCGAGGTGGAGATCATACATCAGGTGAAGAGTGCATATCTTGTGGCGAAGGAGCTTGGAGCCTGTGACGGCGAGCTGAATATAGCATTTCAGGGAGCACTTGCGGCGGCAAAGGCGGTGGCAACGGAGAGTGATGCCACGAGGCTTCCGATATCCGTCGGAACCTTGTCAGCCAGGGAGGCAGTGAATTTTACAAGAAATGGCGGTATTGAAAACACGTGCAGAGATATTCGAAGTGATGTGGTAAGCAACAGTCAATTTGAGAGTGTGGATGCTGAAAAGGCAAATACCGGGCATATCCTGGTCGTAGGGGCCACAGGCAAGATAGGCAGCATAGTTGTCAAGGATATTGCAGATCTTGCACCAGATATAGAGATAACAGGCACAAGCAGAAGTCACCACAGTGCAGATAGCATATTTGACAGACATCAGCAGATCAGGATAGAGGACTACAGCAGAAGATATGAGCTGGCAGCCTGGGCGGATGTCATCATCAGTGCGACATCAAGCCCGCATTATACATTTGTCAGGGATGAGCTGGCGGAGGCTGTGAAAATGCAGCCGAAGCGGAGGTTGTTCCTGGATCTGGCAATGCCGAAGGACATTGACCCGTCAGTCTCAGAGGTGGACGGATGTGTATTGCGTGACATAGACTATATCAGGACACTCTCCAGAGAGAACAATGAAAACAGGGCAAAGACAATCACGGAGATGGAGCCGTGGCTCATATCACAGGTTGACGAGATCATGAAGAATATAGCATTTTCGAGGTTCAACAGGGAGCACGGAGATGTGATGGCGAAGCTTAAGACTATAGATGGTGCAAAGATGGTATATAAACTCAAAGGGCAGCTTGAGTATGAGGCATTTGAGAAAATGCTGGACAGTATTCTGACTGCCGGATGTGAGAACTGAATACTGCTTGTTTGCCTGAGATTATGCAGTATCATCGGCTGACTAGGCTCTTGTCAGATGTCAGATAATTGGAACAACTTTTGGTGCTTTTTAATAGAGACTCAATAATAGAAATTAGAGGTA